>Ga0265797_10000173_pt1 | contig 129143 bp, 113 predicted proteins | sample P2T30metagenome_FD_192433 | JGI IMG/M metagenome (GOLD analysis project Ga0265797, IMG submission 192433) | Plant litter microbial communities from East Loma Ridge, Irvine, California - P2 T30 | ecosystem: Environmental > Terrestrial > Plant litter > Unclassified | place: USA: California...
GGTGGTGCTGTTACTTACCCTTACATAGATGGCTTGTATTGTAGTGTCGTTTTCATACGTCCTTGGGTTACCAATAGCGTTTGTGCCTGCCTCGGCATCGGCTTCTGTTTTGTAGAAGCTTACTGTTACTCCATTCGCTCCGCCGGTTATAGCAACAATCCTCGTGGTTAGGTCAAAGAGTTCGCGTTCCGGCGCAAGGCCATCTTCTTTTGGGTCTATATCACAAAGCGTATAGGCTGTGGTTGGCTGGATGGCTACAGGTAGTGCGTTCACTACCAGTTGTAATGTTACTACATCAAAACATCCTGTAGTGTTGTTCGTTACCCTTACGTATACCGTTCCTGTTGCACTATCATAACCCGCAGGGGTGGCTATTGCATTGGCATTGGCCTCGGCATCATTCGGGTTTGTATGGTAGCTTACCGTGAATTGTGCAGGGTCATTCGCTCCTAATATCTGGCTTTGGTACGTCGTTAAATCAAAGATTGACCTGCCGTCGGTGTCGCTCGACCCATCGTCGCAAAGCGTGTAAGGTGCGGTGGGTTGGATGGCAGTTGGTGTAGGATTAACAGTAAGAGCTAACGGAGCTACGGCGTAACATCCTCTGGCAAGTGTAGAAGTTATCCTAACATATAATGTTTGGCTAAATGCTTGTACATTTCTGTAAGCAGAATATTCAACCGACGGTATTGGATTAGTTCCTGCCTCGGCATCAACTGATGTCCTGTATACCACAGCATCAACATCTGGCTGCCCTCCCATCGCTTCAACTAATGAATCGGTAAGATTAAATATTCCGTGACCTGATTCATCTATCGAGCAGGTAATCAATCCTGCTGGAGTAACCGCAACAGGTTTTTGTACAATAGTAACAACAAAGTCAGACTCGTTAGTACAAACGGGAACTGTGTTAGTTTCTCCATAAATATAGACTGTTTGCGATGTAGTTAACACCGTTCCAACAGGTATAAGAGTGCCACCATTTGCTGTGCCGCCGGGGGCGGTATAATAGTTACCTAAAGCTAATGGCTGTAATGTATAGGTTTCGCAAGCGTACAAGTCTTCAATTACCGGTACTCTGATTTTATTAATAGTAACAAAGTAACTATGCTCATCAAAACACATATTGTTTGTTCCGGTAGCAGCATAAATATAAATACGCTGGCTATCGAAAAGTTCCTGACCGGCTGTCATTGGCGTACCTGTACCATTAGCGCCTGTAAAATAATTGCCTGATGTTAGTGCCGGTAATATATAAGACTCACAAACTGCAAGATCTCCCTGCGCATCATCTACGACAGGTGTTTTATTAATTGTGATATCTAACTGATTTTGGTCGATACAAGGATATCTACCTAACATTTCAGCCTGAATATAAATTGTAGCACTCTCAGTAATAACAGTTCCTACAGGAATTATTTGTTGATTCGGCGTTAATGAACCTCCCGGCAATGTATAATAATGTTGTGTATAGGTAACATTATCGCCTTCATCAATAACAGGCAACACATAAGTATCGCATCGCTCTACCGGATTTTCTACCGGAGTAGCTGCAGTAATAGAATAAATATTTACTACAAATGAAGTCTCTCTAAAACACTCAGGATGCGCCGGATTAGCAGCATAAATATAAACTATGTGACCAAGGCCAGAAGTAAATGTATACCCAACAGGATATTCCTGCTGCCCGCTTACACCAGGCCCACCCGGTAAAGCATAGTATTTACCTACGGTAATTACAGGTAGTGAATATTTATCGCATTCATCTACGTTCGACTGCACACTGGTTAAAGGCGTTTCGAAAACAGTTACTTTAAATGACTTCTCATCTTTACATGGTGTAGTACCAGTTTCGGCATACACATATATTGTTTGTGTGTATGTAATTATTTCACCCGGGGCAAGAACCTGCCCGCCGCCGGTAGGCCCACCCGGAAGTGTGTAGTAATTACCAACAGCTAACGGAAGAAGCATATATTCATCACATACAACAACCTCAGCAGCATTTGGTAATACCACAACAGGCGTTTTATCAATTGTTACTGTAAAGAAGGTATCCTGAGTACAGTTTGATGCTGTGGGAACATAAAAATAAATATCCTGGGTTTCTCTTATAACAGTACCCGCGTTGATCTCTTGTCCTCCTCCTGAAGCCGCAGTACGGTACTGCCCAATACTCAAAGCAGGTAGCACATAGCTATCACATACCCTTACAGGTGCGGGTGGAGTTGGATTAATTATAATTTGGAATGCATATTCTACAAAACAATTAGGGCTTGCAGGCGTGCTACCTGAAGCTGGGGTTGCTCCCGTTTCTGCATAAATATAAAGGGTTTGAGAAGTTGTAATTTCCTGGCCGGCGGCTAACATAGTACCGGTACCGCGAGGGCCTGTAAAGTAGTTACCTACAGATAGTGCTGGCAATTTATAATTACCGCAACTTGCTGCCGGTGGAGGATTATCTATAACCGGCAATGGTTTCATGGTTACAGTAAAACTATCCTGAGCAATACAAACAGGTGTAGTGTTTGTTTCTGCATATATATATACAGTCTGAGATGATAGTAAAAGTGTACCAGAAGGTATAGCAGGATTGTTAGCAGATGGCGCGCCTGCCTTTGCATAATAATTACCTACTGATAATGCTGGTAATAAATAGCCGGCATCCGCGCATACAACAACATCCGGCATATCTGCTACCGATATTTTATTTATGGTAACGGTAAACGTATCTACCGCCTGACATCTTGTGGTTGGGTTGTAAATATAAAAGGTTTGTGTATCTGTTAGTACCCTTCCCGCCGGTACTACTGTACCCCCACCATTTGGAGCGGTATAATAATTTGTACCCGCCGGAGCAGCTAATAATGTATAGCTAAAACAAGCTTGTACCGATACAGGTGCAACCGGCACAGGATTAACAGTAACAACAAAATTATTATTCGCCGTACAGTTGGCTCCTGTGGTAACCGCTTCGTAAACGTACACAGTAGTTCGGGGTGCGGTTATAGGTATATTTCTATCGATAATACGTCCGGTACCATTAGGGCCATTTGGAGCAGTGTAATAAGCCTGGCCATTTGGCAATGCAGGAAGCGAATAGCTACCGCAAGCTGTTTGGGGACCCGGTGCAATCGAACCCGTAATAATTCTTACGTTAAATGATGTTTCTGCCGGACAGGTTGTATTAGGGCCGGTAGTTGCTGCATAAACGTAAACCGTTTGGCTCGAAGTTAATGGAACATTTCTATTTATCTGCGTTCCTCCACCATTAGGCTGGGTATAATAATTACCTGTGGCCAACGCAGGAAGAGTGAAACTCGTACAAGCAACCACATTTGACATTGGCTGTACCACCGGCGGCTGTGTAGCCCTTACCTGAAAGCTTGCGTCGAACACACAAGGTGTAGCAATGTGCACATAAATAGTTCTGGTTGTATTAATCGCCGTACCTGCAGGAATTATTGTTCCTGTACCGTTAGGGCCTGTATAATAATTTCCTGAAGATAGGGCTGGTAAAACATACGGATTGTTTGAACATATAAACTGATCGTCATACGTTTTGTTGTTGTTAATAACCGTTACCTCGAATTGTTTTGACTGAGTACAACCAAACTGGTTCGCATCTGTAATAGCATTTATTACCTTGGTATTTGTAAATACTGTTCCGGTTGGTATTAGAGCATTATTGTTAGCAGGATCGTAATACTTTACTCCTGCCGGAGGCACCGGAACCGTATAGCTGCCACACACTGTAAGATTGTCGACATTAGGAACAGCTGGTAAACGATTTATTTTTACAGAAAAACTTGTTTGTGTAAAGCAAGTAGGATCGTTAGGACTAACCGCATAAACATATACTGTTTGAGATGAGGCCAGCGTTGTTCCTGCAGGCAACTCGGTGCCTGTACCATTTTGACCTGTATAGTATTTCCCCACAGATAACGGCTGTAAAGTAGCTTGCCCACATGCTTCAATATTGGCAACTGTTGGAGCCTGTTGCCTGTTAATATTAACAGTGAAATCGGTCTGAGCAAAACAGTTAACTGATGTGTTTCGATTATAAACGTAAATAGTCTGTGTCGCAGTTATATCAGTACCTACAGCAATTGCATTTCCACCAGGCCCGGCAGCATTACCTGGTGCTGTGCGGTATTCGCCATTGTTAAGAGGTAGTAATTTATAAGTAGTACAAGCATTTACATCTGCAATATCATCTGCTTTTGTAATTGTTACTGTAAACTTGCTGTTTTGAGTGCATTGTGCCGCAGCTGTAATATAAAAGTAAATATCGCGAGTACTATCTACTACAAATCCGGCTGGTAATTCCGTTCCCTTTCCTCCTGCCTGAGTAAAATACTGCTGACCGCTTTGCAATGCAGGCAAACTGTAACTTGCACATGCCTGTACATTAGCGGGCGTAGTTCCGGCAGTTGGTATATTAACCACAAAGCTGGCCTCTGCGGTACACACATCATTTTTTGCAAAAACATAAATTGTTTGTGTTGATGTTATTGGCGCTCCGTTTGCAAGTTGAGTACCCGTGCCACCTGGTCCGGTAAAATAGTTACCTACAGTTATATTTGGTAGGGTATATGCATCGCAGGTAGTAATATTACTTACAGAAGCAACTACAGGTAATAGTGTAACCTGTATAGTAAATGAAGTAGTTGCATAACATGCAGGGTTAACAGTGCTTTGAACCCTTGCATAAATTACCTGCGTAGGATTTGCGGTCGTTGTGTTACCTGCGTAAGTACCCGGTGTGGTTATAGGGTTGGTAGCTGCATTGGCATCTGCCTGTGTTGTATAGTAGCTTACCGCATAATTCGCAGCATTCTGGCTGCCTAATATTGCCGGAGATTGTGCTGTTAAATTAAAAACTGTTTTACCCGGAGTAGCTGGGTCTTCGCAAACCTTTAATGGAGAGGTAGCAGCATTAGCTACAGGCGTAGGAGTAGTTAATAACTGAAATGACTTTACTACAAAACAGTTACTGTTATTACTCTTTACCCTTGCATATATTGTCTGGCCAGGAGTACCTGTAAAATTTGCAGCAGTTACCGCCCCGGTACCAGCTTCGGCATTTGCCGATGTGGTATAGTAAGTAACATTACTTAATGGGTCTATTCCTGTTTTCAAATAAGGCGTATTTAACGCAAGATTGTAGGTATAAGTGGCAGCACCAGTATCGCAGGCATAAAGATTTATAGGATTGCCAGGTACTAATTGCGGAGCGAAATCGATAACTACGCTTTGCGTTGTAGTACAACCTGTAGCAGCATTGGTAACTGTTAAAACATAGGTACCAGACGTTTGGATTGTTACAGAATTGCTGCCCGGAAAGGCTGCGCCATTCCTGGTCCATGATTGTTGGTATGTGGTTGTATCAAGACCTGTATTAATTATATATTCTTCTCCGGCACATTTCGCATTTCCCGAAGCCAGGCTAAAATCCTTACCTACTACAAGTTGACCAAGGTTAAAACTGCCCGCGGGAAAAAATACTGCCGAATCGTTATAACCATCATTACCGCTAGCCGATGCATTAGCATCATCTGCAATAACAATTTTAAGATGGTAGGTAGTGCCCGGAATCAAAGTTGACGAAGCATTCATTAAAACCGTTTCACCCTCAAAGTTCGTAGCAGAACCCGCGCTATTACTACCCCCATTAAAGCGACCAAAATATTGCTCGTTAGCAGAGCCACATGCATTAGGATCTGATGAGTAGGTTGCGTTTCGTATAGTCGCTACAGATACCGGCTGATTAGTAGATGGTACCGTTGCCACATTTTGGTACACTCCGCCAACCGGTTTTAAAAGAATAGCAAAGCCATCTTTAGAGGTACACTGAAACCTTCCATATTCCTCAGAAGCAAATATATAATCTATAGAAAATTTACTTGTAGCTGCTGTAAAGTCAAATTCCAATACGGTAGCATTCATAGTCTTTACCGTAATACCCCCTGCCGCAAAAGCTGCTTCAAGATCGGTATCGCCCAGCCATCCCGTATCGGTATCTCTGGATATACTTGAGTTCGGGCCATTGGCATTAGCTGCATTACCCGTAGATAATACAACCCCTCGTGTCATTGGGAAATTTGTATTGTTATTGGTAAAAAAAGACATGCTTTCAATCGCGCGGTTAGGCGTGACTAAAGTATTTACCCCTATTTTTTTTGTAATGTTAGCCGTGCGCGCAAGGCAATTACTGTTAACCAATACATTATTAACCAGCTGTGCAGCATTCGCATTTCCATTAGCACTTGGGTTAACAACAACACCTTGAGAAAATCCTTTTACCACCACTAAAAGGAAAAAGATGAGTAAGTTTTTTTTCATAATTTTTTTTCTACAGCAATCTTAATATTAAACCCCCAAACTCTATTATACTTGAAAATTTTAAGTCGATAACACTCCCCCGACTGTTAAAAACTAAACTAAACTAAATTCAAAATTAACGTAACTTTATTAAATATAATCTAATTATTTAACAATCTAATAAAACTAGACTATACTTAAATTAAAACACCGCAATAATAATTAATTATTAAATAATTATTAATAAATTAAATATTCGCAACAAAAAGTAGTAATCTCCGCTAATGTCGCAAAAGTAAACGAATATTTGAATAAAAAAACATACATAACAAATAATATACCCTTAAACAAGCAATAGTAATATTACCCTAACTTTTTAACATTTGTTCAATTACGTGGTGTAGTAAAATTTGCTACATTTGTATGAAAATTATCGTATATGTACGACAGGATAAGAGAGAAGCTAACGATTTTAGCAGATGCAGCCAAGTATGATGTTTCCTGTTCGTCTAGCGGTGGAAACCGTAAAAACGACAACAAAGGTATAGGTGATAGCAGCAATGGTATTTGCCATACGTACACTGAGGACGGCCGATGCGTCTCGCTGCTAAAAGTTTTATTAACAAACCATTGCATTTACGATTGCGCATTTTGCGTGTCGCGAAAAAGTAACGATGTGCAGCGTGCTGCTTTTACGGTTGATGAAGTGGTAGAACTAACCATGAGCTTTTACCGCAGAAATTATATTGAAGGTCTGTTTTTAAGTTCCGGTATTTTTAAAAATGCCGATTTTACTATGGAGCGCCTCGTTCGCATTGTTAAACGGCTGCGTACCGAAGAGCGGTTTAATGGTTATATTCACTTAAAGACTATCCCCGGCGCGAGCCAGGAACTGCTTACTGAAGCCGGCCTTTACGCCGACCGTATGAGCATTAACCTGGAAATGCCTACTGAAGCTGGATTAAAACTTTTGGCTCCCGATAAATCGCATGAAGAGGTTAAAAAGCCGCTTGCATTTATACAAAGTGGCATCACTCAATATAAAGACGAAAAGAAAACCGGACTTATAAAAAGCGTACCGAAATTTGTACCTGCCGGGCAAAGTACCCAAATGGTTATTGGCGCGACGCCTGAGACCGACATGGAGATTATGCACAGTGCAGCTCAGTACTATAAAGATTTTTCGCTTAAGCGCGTGTATTATTCGGGATATATACCAATTAGTTATGATGAGCGTATGCCTATTATAGGCAGCCAGCCTCCCCTGCTGCGTGAAAACCGTTTGTATCAAACCGACTGGCTGATGCGTTTTTATGGTTTCAATGTAAACGAATTGCTCAACACCAAAAATCCGCATTTGGATACCGATATGGACCCAAAACTGAGTTGGGCATTGCGCAACCTCGACCAGTTTCCAATAGATATTAATACGGCGGAGTATCGCATGATTATGCGTGTGCCGGGTATTGGTGTAGGATCGGCTCGTAAAATAGTCGAAGCCCGTAAGTTTGGCAGGCTGCGTAGTGATCAGTTGCAAAAAATAGGTATTGCTTATAATCGCGCCAAGCATTTTATCCGTTGTGCCGATAGCCCTATTTTACTTAACGAACCCGATGCGCCCCACCTTAAAAATATTATTTTGGGCGATAGTAGTAGCAAGTATCTTAAAGTGCCGCAAAACCAGTTGAGTTTATTTTAGGATCCTGCAAGGTTTTTAAAACCTTGTAGGTATAATTTTTCAATTAACTATGGTAACCTACATTTTCGACGGATCGTTTGAAGGGCTGCTTACAACTATTTTCGAGTTTTACGACCGGAAAGAAAAAGTCGTGCAACTCGTTTGGGAAAAATTCCATCAACCGGTAATGCTACAGGAAACCTTAGAAATTATAAACGATGAAGCTAAGGCAAAACGTGTATGGGCAGGGTTGCGTAAAAAACTGAGTCCACAGTGGCAGCAAATGTTTTACAAAGCCCACCTTAGCGAGCAGCCCGAAGCTTTTAACGACCTGTTTAATTTTGCCCGTTATATTTTTGATAGTCCCGCGGGTGCCGAGAATAACTTTGGTAACCCGTATGTGGTGGCTGTGGGAAAATGGGATAAAAAAGTGAACCGCGAAAAGCACCGCATGAAAGCTTTTATACGTTTTCAGCAAACAGCCGATAATATTTATTACTGCCCCGTTGAGCCCGATTTTAATGTGCTGCCCCTTATAGTTTCCTTTTTTAAAAACCGCTATGCCGACCAAAAATGGATTATTTATGATGTGAAGCGCAAGTATGGCCTGTACTACGACCTGCACCACGTTGAAGAAATAACTTATGAGTTTGTCGCCGAAATTGATACCAAAAAAATCATCCTGCCTGCCGAAGTTACCGATGCTAAAGAAGAACTGGCATCTGTATTATGGAAGGATTATTTTAACAGCACCAACATCCCTGCCCGTAAAAACATGAAGCTGCACATACAGCATGTTCCTAAACGCTATTGGAAATATTTAAATGAGAAGGAAGGGAAAAATTAGGATGGTAAAATTATTTCACATCAAAGAAATTAGCCAAATGATATAAAATACCTTTTTTTGTTTTTTCATTAGAATGCTGATATATTTGCCTTTCAATCATTTTCAATCTATTAAGATCATCCAAATCAAAAAAACACACAGTTGTATCACTATAGTTTTTTTGAATTCTCTGTTTCTCTTGTAAAGTAATGTTCTTACTGTATGTAATATTTGTACGATATGTAATATTCTCATCGCTCAATGAAATTACTTGCAAATCATCAGAGATATCATAATTATGCTTGCTTTTTTTGCTCATGTTCTTCCATTTTAAATTGATTTCTAACACTAATTATATCGAAGATTCCATCGGCTACTCCCTCTAATATTGCCGACTCATATTTACTATTGAAGGCATTTTCTTTATCAGAGTCTATACATATAAATCCTAGGCATATATTTTCACCCTTCCCATAGGGAGTAATTGGCATAACCAACTCACTGTGATAAGGTAATAAGCCATCTTTATGGCAGATTTTACTTGTATTTTGGTAGTTTTCAGATGTATTCACGTGATTGTTCCGGTAATATTTTGTATCTAAGTTGGAGGAAACTTGACTTAAACAGTAACTAAATGCCGTATTCCCTAATAGTGTATGTTCCGTCTCCATATACTCCTTTGTATCTCTTTCCCTATGAGCACTGTCTCTTATCAGGTTTAAAATTAACGTTTCTGCATTGACTTTATTGTTAGCCACTGGAACTTTAATTGAAACAGAACAAGATGATTTACTAGACTTATCATATATTTCTTTTAAACTATTACATAATAAAACCATAGCTGCTACAAATTCTTTATCGTCATGACCTTTTGACTTTCGATATTTATGCATTGCGGCAAAACAAACGTTTAACAATATAATTGCATCCCCATATGTTGAATTTTTTGACATGGTGTACAAGTACCTAGCTAAGTCCAATATAAATATAGCTAATAATCTTAAAATAAATATTGCACAAATTGTCCCTACTCCAATTTCTAGTGCAGATATCCACCCGATCTCTTTATTATATAAGGTTTTATAATATAAGAACGTAAGCGAAGTTGTACTTATACTAGAGAAAAAGTATTTCCAAAATGTCCATTTAAGAGTTTTAACTAAACTCTTAACAAATATATCAGAAACTACTTCAATTTTTGACGACATCTATTTTAATTATTATTTACAAAAGCAAAATGGTAAAATCAGTTTTATTCTCACAAATGTAATTATTTAATTTACAACTACATTACGGGAATCCTCATTACCATAAAAAATCTAAAGTTTATCTATAATATTATATATATATACATATATATATACAAAGCTACATCTGTCAATTCAAAATTTACTGAATTCATCCTTTCAGTGCTTTAATAATTTCCCCAAAATCCTAAACTAAAAGACCGATTAGTGCTATATAAAGTCTGGATCGTGTTAGCAGGGCAAACTATTGTGCCGTATCTTTGAGATGCACATTAAAACCCACTCATGGATAATTTAGATGCCGCACGAATGCAAATGGCATTCACACTTATTTTTCATATTGTGTTTGCCTGTATAGGTATGGTAATGCCCTTTTTTATGGTAATATCGCACTATAAATGGCTTAAAACCCGCAACCCTATACTGCTTACCTTAACCAAATCGTGGCAAAAAGGCGTAGCTATATTTTTTGTAACCGGAGCTGTTTCTGGCACTGCACTATCGTTCGAGCTTGGCCTGCTGTGGCCCACGTTTATGAAACATGCCGGGCCTATTATAGGCATGCCGTTTTCGTTAGAGGGTGCCGCCTTTTTTATCGAGGCCGTTGCCCTGGGCTTTCACCTGTACGGCTGGAACAAAATACCCGAACGCTTTCACCTATTTACGGGTATCATTGTAGGCATTTCGGGCGTACTATCGGGTATACTGGTGGTTTCTGCCAACAGCTGGATGAACGCCCCCGCTGGTTTCGACTATGTAAACGGTCAGTTTTTAAATATCGATCCTGTTAAAGCCTTTTTAAATCCCGCCTGGTTTGCACAGGCACTGCACATGACGTTGGCAGCTTTTGCCGCAACATCATTCGCTGTAGCAGGTATCCACGCATGGCAGATTTACAAAAAACGAAACATTGTCCTGCACAAACAAGCCTTTAATATTGCCATAGTTTTTGGTGCTGTAGCAGCGTTACTTCAACCACTAAGTGGCGACCATTCCGCCAAGGATATCGCCGAACGCCAGCCTGCAAAACTCGCTGCCCTGGAAGCGCATTATGTTACCGAAAAGGGTGCACCTTTATACATAGGTGGCATTGTAGATGAAGACACCCACACCGTATCGCACAAAATAGAAATACCCAAAGCATTATCTTTCCTGGCCTTTGGCGATTTTGATGCAGAAGTGAAAGGCCTGAACGATTTTCCAAAACAAGACCGGCCGCCCGTTGCTATTACACATTATGCTTTTCAGGTAATGGTAAGTTTAGGCATGCTGCTGGTACTGGCCGCGATTGTTTACTTAGTCAGCCTTAAAAAGAAACATTGGCAGGATAGTCAGCGGTACTGGTTGTACTTTGCCGTAATGGCGCCCATAGGTTTCCTGGCACTAGAAGCCGGCTGGATCGTGACTGAAGTGGGCCGCCAACCGTGGATTATTCATAATGTAATGCGCACTAAAGATGCCGTAACACCCATGCCGGGCATGATATACAGTTTTTATATGTATGTGTTTTTATATACTACACTAACCATATCAGTCACCTGGTTAATGGCGCGCCAAATTAAAGTGCTTAACGCTACAAAAATATTATAACTATGCTGTATGTAGTGCTATTTTTTACCGTATTATCGTTCTTTTTATACGTACTGCTTGGTGGTGCCGATTTCGGTGCGGGCATACTCGAACTGTTCTCGTCTGCCGATAATAAGAAGTCGATTAAGAAAACGGTTTATACTGTAATGGGGCCTGTTTGGGAAGCTAACCACATCTGGATCATCATCTTAATTGTAATATTATGGATTGCTTTCCCAAACTTTTATAATATAATTATTATCTATCTGCACATTCCGCTTACACTGGTTTTACTGGGAATTACGCTACGTGGGGTAGCCTTTGTTTTCAGGAATTACGATGCTATTAAAGATAAATCGCAATTGCTGTACGACCGTATGTTCGAGTTTTCGTGCCTGGTAACTCCAATATTTTTAGGGATGACTTATGGCGCACTGGTTAGCGGCAATATTATTCTGCTGGAAGACAACCCTAATGCCGACTTTTTTATCATATACATACATCCGTGGTTACAGCCCTTTCCGCTACTTACCGGTTTCTTTTTTAGTGCGTTGTGTGTGTTTCTCTCCGCCACATTTTTAATAGGCGAAGTTAGAGATGATGAAAAGCGAATGTACATGCGCAAAGCAGCCGTTGCCACTATTGTGGTAGTAGTATTGGGTATGGCTACATTAAGTGCCGGTTATATTGCAAAAAATAAATTTACATCCGACTTTTTGAATAATTATTATGCAATAGGTGCGGTGGCATTATCAGGTATACTACTTATTCCGCTTTGGAGAAGTATAAGGTTAGGCCACATTATTATGTGTCGGTTTTTCGCCGGATTACAGGTGTTATTAATTTTGTTAGCCGCAATAGGCACGCATTTCCCTAACCTAATTATAACTAAAACCACGCAGGTTAGCCTTTTGGCAGACAGGGCGCCGGATAGCGTTATAAAAGTATTAGGAATTTCGTTAATAATTGGCAGTGTACTAATTATTCCCGGGTTGATACATTTACTAAAATCCTTCCGAATGATAAAGATGTTAGAAGAAGATAAAAACGACTAATATTCTCCATCAACATAATACCAACTTCCACCCTCTTTCATAAAAGTTGATTTTTCATGATGAATTTGCGCCCGAAGTAAATTGTCCAGATAATATGCCTTAAATTCAACAGTGGTTTCTGTCGAATTGAGTACTTCCAGTTTTATCCATTGGTTACTTTTTGCCCATTCCAAAATTGCCGCTTTGCCATGGTGTTTACGTTCCTGCGGTGCGGTTGTCTCCCATAAATAATCTGCTGCAAGCACGGCATACGCCGAATATCGCGAACGCATTAATGCCTCGGCAGTCGGTGCTTTTTTCACACCTTCTATGTAGGGTTCGCAGCAGTTTGAATACCCATTTCCAGATCCGCAATAGCAGTTCGCTGTCATTGTAGTAAATTTTAGTGATGCAAATATATTCAATCCACTTACTTAGCTAACATAGTATTTTAAGTATATTTATACCCACAACCTAAACAAACATTATGGAGTATCAACCATCTTCTACCCGATATGAAAACATGCCTTACAGGCGCAGTGGAAACAGTGGGCTTAAACTACCGGCATTGTCTTTAGGCTTATGGCATAACTTTGGGTTTGTAAACGATTTTGAAAACAGCCGCGCCATACTTCACACTGCTTTTGATAACGGCATTACCCATTTTGACCTTGCTAATAATTACGGACCTCCACCGGGATCCGCGGAAGAAGTGTTTGGAAAAATACTACATACCGATTTTAATGGCTATCGTGACGAACTTATAATATCGTCTAAAGCAGGTTATACTATGTGGGACGGACCTTACGGCGACTGGGGATCTAAAAAATATTTGGTATCAAGCCTCGACCAAAGCCTTAAGCGAATGAAGCTTGATTATGTTGATATTTTTTATCACCACCGTCCGGATCCGGAAACCCCGTTGGAAGAGACTATGGCTGCCCTTGACTTAATTGTTCGCCAAGGCAAAGCACTGTATGCAGGCATCTCTAATTATAATGCCGCAGACGCCAAAAAAGCTATTACTATATTGAAAGAGCTGGGTACACCATGTGTAATCCATCAACCGAAATACAGCATGCTTGTGCGCGATGCCGAAACTGGATTGCTTGATATTTTAGGTACTAATGGCGTAAGTTGTATTCCCTTCTCCCCGCTTGCTCAAGGTTTACTTACGGACAAATACCTTAACGGAATACCCCCAGATTCGAGGGTTGCAACCAGTGGCGTATCTTTAAATGAAAATGATATTACTCCTGATAAAATTGAGAAAATAAAAGCTTTGAATAACATTGCACAACAACGTGGGCAGAAACTAGCGCATATGGCATTGTCATGGTTATTAAAAGATGATAGGGTAACATCGGTATTAATAGGTGCCAGTAAGCCTGAACAAGTTTTAGACTCATTACAAAGTTTAAACAATATTACCTTTAGTGAAGAGGAGCTTACTGCTATAAATACAATACTGGGATAATTGAGGAGAGAGCATTTAATGAAGCTCTCAATTGTGGGGTAGTTAAAAGGATTCTTCGACTCCGCTGCGCTGCGCTCAGACCCGAGGGCTTGCCCGAACAGACGCAGTAATGACAAAAGGACCATCAAAGTAAAGCAATTAATATACTGGACGAACTCTAATTAGCTATAAAGTGGGTGTCGGCACCATCTACAAGCGGAATGTAGATGCGTTGCCAAATATCGCCTTCTATAATTGTCCAGGTATGGCCCTTGCCTTCTGTATCTTCGGCAAGAAGTAAAATACCCGGCTCAATTATAAATGTATCTCCATTAGTAACCTTAAATTCCAGCCTTCCCTGCAGGGTTGCGACAAACTGCCTTCGGGGCGCAGGGTGCGCTACTTTTTGATATGGGTCAATATGGGTCTGAGCGAAAAAACCTTTCGTATCTATAGTTACTTTATTATGTATTTTACCAGTTTCAAAAGTACAGCTACCGTCAGGCAGGTTATATAACCGGATTGCTTTTATGTAGCTTTCTACCGTATCGCTCATGCTTGCTTCTTATTATTTGAAAGACACCTGGATATCTTTTGTTAGTTGGCCACTTACAATATCTGCAGGTAATGTAATATGTAATACATTTTCTTTTAAAATAACATTACCCGTTTGTGGTTTATAGTATCCGGCGCGATCTTTACAAAAACATTGCACGCCAAAAAAAAGATTTGCTTTTGTGGCTGTCAGTCCCTCTTTAAGTTGGGAGAGATTACTATCAGTATCAAAAATTACTTCTTCGCTATATCCTGCATCCTGAATTAGCGGCTCCTTCTTCTTATTGTAAGTATACCTTATTACCGTTTTACCGGTAGTATCCTGTATGTTATAAAACATCTTACCTATATCATTACTTTCCACTAAAAGGCTTTTATCTTTTAATACTTCCAGTTTACAGGTACCCTCTGTAGGGCATTCGCTTTGTATAGTATTTGCACCGGTAATATCGGTAACATTATTTTGAGAGGCACATGCCATAACCAGAAAGGAAAATGCAAGAGTAAGTTTTTTCATAAGATGAATGTAGGAATGCTAATATACATTTTTGGATTTCAGAAAAGCGTTTCAGATTTTAAAATTTAGATTTCAGATTCATCACTACCTAAAAATCAAATAATATTACAATATAATTATTTACCATTAAAGTTACTCATAGTATCTGCTAATCCGGCAAGCGCGAACGATTTTATAGCTTCCACTGATTTATCGAGTCTTTCTGGCAGGGCTACTTTTTCTTTATCATCCCACTCGCCTAAAACATAATCTACCTGTTTGCCTTTTTTAAACTCATCGCTAATACCAAATCTAAAGCGCGGATAATCGGTAGAGTTTAGCAATTGCTGAATACTCTTAAGTCCGTTATGGCCACCATCGCTGCCTTTAGCTTTTATGCGGATAGTACCAAACGATATATTTAAATCATCGGTTACCACTAAAATGTTTTCCGCGGGAATATTCTCCTTATCCATCCAATATTTTACCGCTTTGCCACTAAGGTTCATATAAGTATTTGGCTTTAGTAATATAAGTGTACGGCCTTTAATTTTATATTCGGCCACGGCGCCAAGCTTTGCTGTTTCAAAACTCAGGCCTTCCTGTTGCGCCAGGCGGTCGAGTATTTTAAAACCAATATTGTGGCGCGTATTTACATATTCGGCGCCAATGTTGCCAAGGCCGGCAATTAAAAATTTCTTCATATCGTCAATGGGTGCTGCTTTTTGTTTTGCAAAGAGTTGTGTAAGCCATTTCATGCGGCAAAGATAGCGTTTTAGATTATTGGATGTTTAGATGGTTAGATTTTTAGACAGCTACAATTAGACAATTTGATTGTTCGATATTTTGAGCATAGAGGTACAAAGATCTAATAATCTATCAATCGATAATCCAAAACACCAAAAATCCGGCATACCAATAATCTAGCAATCATAAAAAAAGCGCTCCGTTTCGGGAGCGCTTTGATGTATAGAATAAAAAAATTATTTTTTCTTTCCTTTTGCAGGTGCTTTCGCAGCTTTTGCAGCTTCCTGAGCAGCTTTCATAGCAGCACGAGAAATACGAACCTGAGCAACCACTGTATTATCAGGGTTAAGAAGTTTAAAGTTATCTACCGGTATTTTAGTAACATAAAGTTTGTTACCCATTTCCAGTTCAGAGATACTAGCTTCTACAAAGTCAGGTAAGTTAGCTGGTAAAGCTCTAACTTTAAGTTTACGTTGGTTTAAACGTAAAACACCACCCGCAAGTACGCCTGGAGATGTTCCTGTAACTTTAACAGGTACTTCCATAGTGATTTCTTTATCGTCTTTTAGTTCGTAAAAGTCGATGTGAAGAATTTTGTCGCTTACCGGGTGAAACTGGATATCCTGAAGGATAGCGTTGTAAGTACTTCCTGCAAGTTCAATTACTACAGTGTGCACGTTTGGAGTGTAAACCAAGTTTTTAAATGCAATTTCTTCTGCAGTAAAATGTACTGGCTGATTTCCTCCGTATAGCACGCAAGGAACCATTCCAGCATTACGTATCGTACGCGTTGCCGCTTTACCTACGCTTTCTCTTTCAGATCCTTTAATCGTAATTGATTTCATTTGAAATAATTAATATAGTTAATAAATAAAAAAATTCTTACATTAAAAATTTACCGCTGATACTGTTATTGTTTTGCACCATGTGCATAACATCAGCAAATAAATCGGCACAGGTAACTACTCGTATTTTACCAGTTTGTTTTTTAAGCGGAATACTGTCTGTAACAATCAGCTCTTTTAACTGAGACTTCTCAATTTTTTCGTAAGCGTCTCCACTTAATATAGCGTGTGTACAAATAGCCCTTACACTTAGTGCCCCTTTTTCAATCATCAGGTCGGCTGCTTTTGCAAGCGTACCACCTGTATCAATCATATCATCTACAAGAATAATGTTACGGCCTGCAACATCTCCAATAAGTTCCATAGTTTCGATAACATTAGCCTCTTTACGCTGCTTGTAGCAAATTACCACATCGCTGCCTAAAAACTTAGAGTACGCGTAAGCCCTTTTAGAGCCACCCATATCCGGCGACGCTATTGTAAGGTTTTCGAGGTTTAAGCTTTTTACATATGGCAGGAAAATTGTTGAAGCAAACAGGTGGTCTACCGGTTTTTCAAAAAAGCCCTGTATTTGGTCTGCATGCAAATCCATTGTCATTATACGGGTTGCTCCTGCTGTTTCAAGCAATTTTGCAACCAGCTTAGCCCCTATTGGCACCCTTGGTTTATCTTTACGATCCTGCCTTGCCCATCCAAAATAAGGAATTACAGCAGTAATATGCCTTGCAGAAGCCCTTTTAGCAGCATCAATCATAAGCAGCAGCTCCATAAGGTTATCTGCCGTAGGGAAAGTAGAGCATACTAAAAACACTCGTAAACCCCTTATCGACTCTTCAAACGAAGGCTGAAATTCGCCATCACTATAATGAGCCAGTGTAACCTTACCAAGTGGTACTCCGTAGCTTGCAGCTATTTTTTCGGCCAGGTAGGTACTTTGAGAACATGAAAAAATCTTTGCTTCCGGTTCTTGAGTAGACATTTTAAGCAGTTGTTTAGTAGTTAGTTAGTGTTGAGTTGTGTAAACAGGGTGCAAATTTAGAAATTTAATTCTATACGGGAAGTAAATTATCATGTATTTTTCTTGAATTTCAATATTATTTTATAAATTTGCACCCATCTTAAAAATAAGATCCATGCCTGAATGGCGGAATTGGTAGACGCGCACGACTCAAACTCGTGTACTTAGGTGTGTGGGTTCGATTCCCACTTCAGGTACAAAAACCTCTCAGCAATGAGAGGTTTTTTTATGCCTGATAAATTTGTATACATTGCATATGCTGTAGAAATCTACATCCGCTATCGCATACTATAGTGCCTATCAAAATCTGCTGCCGGCAACGGGTTTAAAATCAACTTTTATAATTATCTTTGCGACCTATTTTTAGACATATAAATATTAGATAATGATCCATAGCGACGATAATAGGGACGAAATTGGAGAAAGCCACGTTGGCACCAGCGCTCAAACCCCACTTAGGGCTGATGCTTTTGATATTAGCGACGACGATAAGATAGCCCTGATAAAAAAAGACGTTGAAAACATTTTACTAACATTAGGCATGGACCTTACAGACGACAGCCTGAAGGGCACACCCAACCGTGTAGCAAAAATGTTTGTAAAAGAAATATTTGGAGGGCTTAACCCTGATAAAAAACCAAGCTCATCTACTTTTGAAAATAAATACAAGTATGGCGAAATGCTGGTTGAAAAAAACATTACTGTATATTCTACCTGCGAGCACCACCTTTTACCAATTGTAGGCCGTGCGCACGTGGCTTATATATCTAACGGCACCGTGGTAGGCTTATCTAAAATGAACCGTATTGTCGATTTTTTCGCAAAACGCCCACAAGTACAGGAACGCCTTACAATACAAATTGTAGAAGAGCTTAAACAAGTGCTGAATACCGAAGATGTTGCCTGTGTTATAGATGCTAAACACCTTTGCGTAAATTCACGTGGTATTCGCGATATTGAAAGCAGCACCGTAACATCTGAATTTGGCGGAAAATTTAAAAACGAGAACGTAAGAAGGGAATTTTTAGACTATATTAAACTGGATACCCAGTTTTAATACTACAAACACCTAATTTATATATGCATTTATACCAAAGCCAGAATTTAAAAATTTATAATTCGCTAAGCGGCGAAAAGGAACCCTTTGTTGCCCTGCACCCCGGTGCTGTGGGTATGTATGTGTGCGGCCCTACCGTATACAGCAATGTGCACCTTGGCAACTGCCGCACGTTTATATCTTTCGATTTGGTATACCGCTATTTTAAGCACTTAGGGTATAAAGTACGTTATGTGCGTAACATTACCGACGTAGGCCATATTGAAGATGATGCCGACGAAGGTGAAGATAAAATTGCAAAAAAAGCAAGGCTTGAAAAACTGGAGCCGATGGAAATTGTACAGCAATATTCGGTTGATTTTCACCAGATACTGGAGCTGTTTAATAACCTGCCGCCAAGTATTGAGCCTACTGCAACAGGCCATATTATTGAGCAAATTGAAACTGTAAAGAAAATTATCGAAAATGGGTACGGTTATGTATCTAACGGATCGGTGTATTTTGATGTGGTTAAATATGATAAAACCTATGATTACGGCATTTTAAGCGGCCGTAACTTAGATGATATGCTATCTAACTCCCGCGAATTAAGCGGACAGGAAGAAAAGCGCAACCCTGCAGATTTTGCCCTTTGGAAAAAAGCCGAGCCGGAGCATATTATGCGTTGGCCTTCGCCTTGGGGCGACGGTTTCCCGGGGTGGCATTTAGAGTGTACGGCCATGAGTACTAAATACCTTGGTAACCATTTTGATATTCACGGTGGCGGTATGGACCTTAAATTCCCCCACCATGAATGCGAAATTGCACAAAATGAAGCTTGCACAGGCCAGGCTCCGGTAAATTACTGGATGCATGCCAACATGCTAACGCTTAATGGCAAAAAAATGTCTAAGTCTACAGGCAATAATATTTTGCCAAGAGAAATTTTCTCTGGTAATAATGATAAACTAAGTAAGGCGTTCTCGCCATCTGTAGCGCGATTTTTCATGCTACAGGCGCATTACAGGAGCGTGCTCGATTTTAGTAACGATGCTATTGTTGCTGCCGAAAAAGGGTATAACCGCCTTATGGAAGCGCTTGAAAATGCTGCTGAAATTATTCCGGGCTCAAAGTCAACCATTGATATTTCGGCATGGAAGCAACATTGCTACGATGCTATGAATGATGACTTTAACAGCCCTATACTTATAGCGCAGTTATTTGAGGCAGTAAAATACATAAACCTTCTTAAAGATGGCAAGGAGACACTTAATGCATCCGACCTTGAAACATTAGTTAAAGCTTTAAACAGTTTTGTGTTTGATGTTTTAGGCCTAAGAAATGAAGATGCTGAAGATACCAGTAACGAAAAGCTTGATGGCGTTGTAAATATGCTAATTGCAATGCGTAACGAAGCAAGAGCTAATAAAGATTTTGCGCTAAGCGACCAGATACGAGACAGGCTTGCTGCTTTAGGTATTGAGCTTAAAGATAACCGCGAAGGTACCACCTTTGTAGTAAACTAATTATTTTGAAAGCAGGCCAGATAATAACATTGCCGTTTGTACTACTGGTGCGTTTGTACCAGGTTGCACTTTCGCCATTGCTGCCGTCGGCCTGCCGCTATACCCCTACCTGTTCGCAATATACTATAGAGGCATTGCAAAAGCACGGGCTTATTAAAGGAGGATGGCTTGGAGCAAAACGCATTGTAAGCTGCAACCCGTGGGGAGGAAAAGGTTATGACCCGGTTCCCGATAGAGCCTGTTCACACAAACATTAATTATACCAATTAACAACACAACCTTAAAATGATACACAGTTTAAGTATTACCTGGAATCCTGCTGAAGGGCTGCACCTTGGACCAATTATGCTGCGCCTATACAGCCTTATGTTTGTAGTGGCTTTTGGCCTTGGATGGGTTATTATGAAAAAAATATATGATCGAGAAGGAGAATCAGTAGAAAAACTGGATAAACTATTTATCTACACGCTTGTTGCAACTCTTTTAGGCGCAAGGCTCGGGCATGTTTTCTTCTACGACTGGGATTACTTTAAAGATCATTTATCAGAGATATTACTACCATTCCGTTGGGATGCTAACGGCGAGTTCGAGTTTACCGGTTTTGCCGGCCTTGCCAGTCATGGTGCAGCTATAGCCATTATACTTTCGTGTATATGGTACAGTAAAAAGATTATCCACAGGCCTATACTTTGGGTATTGGACAGAGTTGTCATACCAGTAACCAGTGGTGGTATATTTGTTAGATTGGGTAACTTTTTCAACAGTGAAATTTTAGGCGATGTAACTTCTGCCGATACACCTACAGCGGTACGTTTTATCCGTGGTGAAGATTGGCTAAATAAACGTCAGGCTATCGAAACTACTAAGGTTCAGGATTACGACCAGGCTTATAAATTAATAGAGACCGACCCGCGCTTTGCCGAAACATTAGCTAAGATACCATACAGACATCCGGCACAATTATATGAGGCAATTTGTTATGTATTTGTATTTGCCATTATATTTTACATGTACTGGAAAACACCGGCACGCAAGCATCACGGCCTTATTTTTGGAGTGTTTCTTGTGTTACTCTGGTCGGTTCGTTTTGTAGTAGAGTTTGTAAAAGAGAGCCAGGGCGGTTTTGAGGGTGAAAACCCAATACTACTTACCGGGCAATGGCTTAGTATACCGTTTATACTTGCTGGTTTCTATCTTATCTTTACCGCGAAAAACCGTACTGAAACATTATAATAATCAACCGCCCACGAGGCGGTTTTTTATTGGCATTAGCATATAATTTTTATTAGCTGCTGCCGTTATAATCTTCAGGTATATTGGCGGGGTTATTGTAATGAATTTTGCCTAAATTTGCCTTAAATATCATCGACTTGAAAAAACTATTTTTCGCTATATTATGCTTTATCCTTTGGGCAACACCCGGTACGGCACAGGGTACAAAGAAAATTGTTATAGAATATTCTGATTTTATCGACCGTAACCAGACCGAGATCCCCGGTGCTATTGTTTTTACGGGCAATGTAAGGATAATTCATGATGGTGTTAAAATGTCGTGCAATAAAGCCTATCAGTACGAGACGGAGAACTACATCAAAATTTTTGGTAACGTAAAGATAAATCAGGGCGACACCATTTTTATGGATAGCAAATATGCTGAGTATAATGGTGACAAAAAATTCGCCTATGCCAGCGGCAACGTTGTGATGCGATCGCCTGATATGAGGTTGGTAACAGACACCGTGTACTTCGACCGAAACATTCAGCAGGCGTATTACAACTCTAACGGTACTATTTATAGCGGAGAAAACACGCTTAAAAGTAAGTCGGGGCGTTACTACATGACCCAGAAAAAATACCAGTTTTTAAACGCCGTAACGCTTACCAACCCTAAGTATGTAATGAAATCTAATCACCTGGATTATTATACTAATTCAGGACACTCTTACGTATTCGGTTCAACAACTATCACCGGAAAAAAAGATTTTATTTACACAGAGAAAGGTTTTTACGACACTAAAAAAAACCAGGCGCACCTACTTACAAAATCGTATATTAAGTATGATACCCAAATAATACGGGGCGACAGTATGTACTACGACCGAACCAGAGAATTTTCATCTGCCACTAACAATGTAAAGGTTACTGACACCGTTAATAAATTTTTAGTAAAAGGACATTACGCAGAAGTATATCGGGCAAAAGATTCGGTTTTTGTAACAAAACATGCTGAGGCGATAACTTTAGTAGAGAACGATTCATTATACACACACGCAAAGCGTATGGTGGTTACCGGCAAGCCCGGAAGCCGGATTATTCGCGGGTATAACGACGCCCGTTTTTTTAAAACGGATATGAGTGGTAAATGCGATTCGATACACAGTAACGAGGCTATAGGGCTCACTAAAATGATGGTTCGGCCTGTGGTATGGAATGGAGATAGCCAGGTTACTGGAGATGTTATTCATTTAATATCTAACAACGTTACCCAAAAGCTCGATTCTATTAAAGTACTTAACAATGCTTTTGTCGTCCAGCAGGATACCATTTGGTCGCTAAAAAATCCTGATAAGCCGAGGTTTAGTCAATTGAAAGGAAGTAATCTTTACGGTAAGTTTATAGATAATAAGTTGCGGACTATCGACCTGATTAGAAATACAGAAAAGCTTTATTTTATGTATGATGATAAAGACGAACTTATTGGTATTGATAAGGGCGTTAGCAGCAGGATACACCTGGAGCTTCAAGACAATCAAATTGTGTCGGTCACCTCGTTAATTAATCCAAAAAGCACCAGTTACCCCGATAAAGACCTGCCCGAAAATGCCCGAAAGCTTAAAGGCTTTAAATGGCGTGGCGAGGAACGGATACTTACAAAAGACGACATTTTCCCACCGGAAGAAAAAGCATTGCATGAGGCAATATTGCGCAAAACCGGATTACTTAAAGATAAAGTAGATAAGCCTATGGAACCCATGAAGGCTACTTTAGATTATGATAAGAACAATCCTAAACCTAAGGCGCCTGCACCATCTACAGAAACTAAAACAGGATCTTAATGCTATAGCGCTTTGGCTCGCTGCTGCATAAATGCCGGACAGCTCTGCACACTGTTCCTATTTCAATTAAAGACAACCCACAATGATTAACGATTTTTATAAATACCAGGCGCAGACCTCCCCCTACCCTTTGGGGATGGAAGTTTCTCACGCCGAAGGATCTTACATATACGATACTAATGATAAAGCGTACCTTGATTTTGTAGCGGGTGTATCTGCTACCAGTTTAGGCCATAAAAATGCCCGGGTAAATCAGGCTATCATCGATCAGCTTAATAAGTACAGCCATGTCATGGTGTACGGCGAATATGCCCAGAACCCGGCTACAGAGTTTTGTCGTCTTTTAGCGCAGCACATGCCAAAAAAACTAAGCAAGACTTACCTTACTAATAGCGGTACCGAAGCTACCGAAGGCGCCCTTAAATTAGCACGCAGGGTAACGGGAAGAAGTGAGTTAATTTCGTGCCATCATGCCTATCATGGCAACACCATGGGATCGATGAGCGTAATGGGGCATGAAGAGCGTAAGCAGATATTCAGGCCATTAGTGCCAGACGTTAATTTTATTACGTTTAATAATGAGGAAGACCTCTTAAAAATAACAACCAAAACAGCAGGTATTATACTTGAAACCATTCAGGGCGGAGCGGGTTTTATCAGGCCGCATAACGACTTTCTGAAAAAAGTACGCGAGCGTTGCGACGAGGTAGGTGCCGTTATGATACTCGACGAAATACAACCGGGCTTTGGCCGTACCGGTAAGCTATTCGGTTTCCAGAATTATGATGTAGTGCCCGATGTTGTAATTATGGGTAAAGGTATGGGTGGCGGTATGCCGGTGGGCGCATTCACAGCATCTCCGGAAATGATGGATTTACTGAGTCACGACCCTAAGCTGGGTCACATTACTACCTTTGGCGGACATCCGGTAATCGCAGCGGCATGTTTAGCAACCCTGCAGGAAATAACCGAAACTGACATTATGGCGCAGGCTCTGGAAAAAGAAAAATTATTCCGCAGCTTGTTGGTACATCCATTAATTCAGGATGTTCGTGGCGAAGGGCTAATGCTTGCTGCTATGACCTTTGAGGCAGATATCACTGATGAAGTGATACTGCGTTGCCATAAAAGAGGCCTTATATTGTTCTGGCTTCTGTTTGAGGGTCGCGCTATAAGAATTACACCTCCGTTAACAATTAGCGAAGATGAGATAATAGAAGGCTGTGGCATTATTATTGAAGTTATGAATGAGATTCTTGCAGAACGAGAAAATTAGCGAATGCTGTTAATTAAATTGTTTAAAAGAATTTTAAATACTTTCCTTTTTACGCAAACATTTCGTAAATTTAAAAAGGATAATTTAAACATGAGAGTATGAATTTGAGCCACGAAGAAGAAGATTACAGTTTATCCTTATCAAAATTTGAATCGATGTTGAAAACCAACAAAGTTCTATTTTTTGATTCTGAAGAGTTTGAAGATATCATCCTTCATTACCTGGACAGTGGTAAAATCAATCTGGCTAAGAAGGCCTTAAAATTAGGACTGGAACAACACCCCAAGTCAACAGGCTTAAAATTAGTTCAGGTAGAGATTTTAGTGTTTGATGACAAACTCGACCTTGCTGAGAAACTGCTTAATGAACTGTATGCTATAGAGCCTACAAACGAAGAGATTTACATACAACAAGCTAATATTTATAGTAAACGTGATAATCACGAGAAAGCAGTCGAACTGCTTAACATTGCCCTTACGTATACCGATGACTATGCCGATGTTTATTCACTTATAGGCATGGAATACCTTTTTATGGATGATCTTGAAAAAGCGAAAGAAAGCTTTATAAAATGTTTGGAGGAAGATACCGAAGATCATTCTGCATTATATAATGTAGTATACTGCTTCGATTTTTTAGATCAAAACCTTGAGGCTATTGAGTTTTTAAACAGCTTTATCGATAAAAATCCGTACAGTGAAGTGGCCTGGCATCAGTTGGGCAGGCAATACTATGCCCTGAAGGATCATGAAAATGCCCTTCGTTCGTTTGACTATGCCACACTTATTGACGATGCTTTTTTAGGAGCGTTTCTTGAAAAAGCCAAAACTCTTGAAAAGCTAAAACGCTATGAAGAAGCTATTGAGTGCTACACTACTACTATGGAGCTTGACGACCCAACCTCATTCGCATTATTGCGTGTAGGTAAATGTTATGAGCGTCTTGGTAACCTTGAAAAAGCATTAAAGTTTTACCTTAAAACGGTTCATGAAGATCCGTTACTAGATAAGGCATGGATAGCTATTACCGACTTTTATCTGCGTCGTAAAAATTATCAAAAAGCACTTTACTATGTAAATAAAGCTATTGGAATTGACAACGAGAATAAATTATATTGGAAACGCTACGCCACCATAAACAATGCTTTGCATTTTCATGAAGAGGCAGAGGAAGGTTATCGCAAAGCGGTAGAGTTTGGCGATGATAATCTTGATACCTGGTTATTCTGGGTTGATACCCTACAATTTTTGGGAGAGTACAACATGGCTATTACTACGCTTATGCAGGCATCTGAATATTTTACTGATGAGTACGAGATTGAATACCGCTTAGCCGGATTTCATTTCACCTTACATGAGTCAGAAAAAGGGTTGTTTCACCTTACTAACGCATTAAGGATTAATTATAAGAACAACACCCTGCTCGAAGACTTTTTTCCGGTAGTATATCATACCGATATGGTGCAGGAAACGATTAAAAAATTCAGGCAGAAATAATTTAAATTTATAATTACAACCCGGCATGGGGCTTACGCTACTGCCGGGTTTTTATTTTATATATGAAAAAGCTATTCTATTTATTACTACTATCATCGATAAGCACTTTCGCACAGGATATTATTATACAAGAGTCACCAAAGAATCAAAGCGTTGATGTTGTTGACGAAAATAAAATTTACAATCAGCAATATCTTGAAGAGCCGGCGAAAATGTCAAGTGATCCTTCAGGATATATAAAATTATTTTTGAAAAAATTTAAGATACCTAAAGAAGCTATTAAAAACTTAGGAGGTACAAGAATAGCTTTAGTAATATCTTTCACAGTAGAAAAGGATGGCACATTAACAAACTATGAAGTACATCGCGACCCGGGTTATAATATAGGTAATGAGGCAATAAAAACACTGAAAAAAATGCCGGCATGGATAGCTGGCAAGAAAGGTGGTAAATATGTACGGTCGTATTCTAAATTACCGCTAACTATGGAATTATGAGTATCGGGCGTTAACACTTTACAACATGCACTATATATGAAACAAAAAACATTTGGCCTTGTAGGTCGTAACATTAGCTATTCATTTTCTGCAGGATATTTTAAAAAGAAATTTAAAAAAGCCGGGCTTAAAGATTACAGCTACGTTAATTTCGACCTAGAAACCATAGCTGAATTGCCCGATGTTATAAATAACACAGAAGATTTAAAGGGTCTTAATGTTACAATTCCGTATAAGCAAGATGTTATTCCTCTTCTAGACAATCTTTCTAAAAATGCTGAAATTATAGGTGCTGTCAATACTATTACTATTTCAAAAAAAGGAAAGCTTAAAGGATATAATACAGATCACTATGGCTTTAAAAAAGCTTTAGTGCCACTATTAAAAAAGCATCATAAAAAGGCGTTGATTTTAGGTACTGGTGGAGCTAGCAAGGCAGTTGCTTTTGCCCTGCGTAAATTAAAGATAGAATATGATTTTGTATCGCGCAATGCGACAGATACAATTTTCTCCTATGAAGAGTTAGGTGAAAAAGTATTCGAGAAATACCACATTATAATAAACACAAGTCCGCTTGGCACGTTCCCCAATATAAATGAATGCCCGCCGCTAGATTACAGTCTGTTTACAGATAAACACATAGCCTTCGATTTAGTATATAACCCTGATGAAACAAAGTTTCTACGACTGGCTAAAGAACGAGGGGCGCAAACCAAAAATGGCTATGCTATGCTGGTTCATCAGGCCGAAAAGGCTTGGCAAATATGGAACAAGTAGTATCATCTTCAAGACACATAATGTAAAATAAGTTTTTGCCTAACTAAAACATCGAAAACATGATATATCAATGTTTTTCTTTGAATTTTAAACAGGCTTTACTATCTTTCGGCAATAAAGCAGTTAACCCTTAAGCATTATAAAATGTTAGAAGAAAAGAATGATAACCTGCACAACGCAGATGGAGAGCAAATTACAGGAGCTGGTAATACGTTTGAAAACGGATATTTACCAGGTGATCAGGTTGCTGATAATGACGACATCCAGGATGATACTGAAGATATCACTATTATTAAGGAGACTGAAGGCCAACTGCCCTTTGCTCCGGATGAAGTCTTAAATGTAGAAGCAGCCGAGAGTAAAGAAGCACAACCTGAAATTGTTCCTGCTGAAATAGCATCTGAAGCGACTCCTACCGAGGCTGCGGGTGAAGATTCTTCAACCGAGTCTGAATCCCATGAAGAAGATGCTCATGAGGAAACTCCTGATTATGGTGCTTTTACCATGGAGCAACTTACTGAGGAGCTTGAAAAATTGGCGGTTACTGATAATGTAATGTCAGTCAAAAATCGCATTGAGGAGCTTCGTAAAGAGTTTTACAATAAATACAACCACCTTATTGAGGAAAAAAAAGACGAGCATAGCCATGACAACAATGGCGACACGACGGATTTCGAGTATAACTTCCCTCTAAAAAATAAATTTGAGAGCCTGTATAACACATACAGAGACAAAAAAAATACGCATTTCAGGAAAATGCAAACCGACCTTAAAGGTAACTTTGAGATTAGGCAGGCCATTGTAGACGAGCTTAAAAACCTTGCCGATGGCGGCGAGAACATGAAAGATGCCCTTAAGCAGGTTAATGAATTGCGCGAGCGCTGGAAAAATGCCGGTCCTATTCCGCGCGATAAGTACAACCACGTTTTTAATAACTTCCATTTTCATATAGAGCGTTTTTACGATCATCTGCATCTTGACAGAGAAGCACGTGACCTTGACTTTAAGCACAACCTGGAACAAAAACAAAAAATTGTTGCCCGCGTTGAAGAGCTTGTTAATGAGGAGGATGTAAACAAAGCTTTTAGAGAATTGCAAGCTTTACATAAAATTTGGAAGGAAGAGATTGGCCCTGTTTCACGCGAACAGCGAGAAGAAATCTGGAATCGTTTTAGCGAACTTACAAAACAAATTCACGATAAACGTGAGGCACAGTTTGCAAAATCCCGCGAACATGAACACGAAAATTTAGAGAATAAAAAAGATATTATAGCGCGCATTAACGCTATTGCTGCCGAGAAAATTGAGATACACAGCGGATGGCAAGGTCAGATTGACCGTGTTGAGGCTTTGCGTGAAGAATTTTTTAAAGCCGGTAAAGTTCCTGCTGATGTTAATGAAGAAACATGGGCTGCTTTTAAAGCTGCCGTTAGAAACTTTAATGTAGTTAAAAACTCGTTTTATAAAGACATTAAAAAAGACCAGCAGACGAACCTTAACCGTAAGCTGGCTCTCGTTGAAAAGGCTAATGCACTTAAAGAGAGCGACGATTTTGAGACCACGACTCAAACTATGAAGCAAATACAGGAAGAATGGAAAACCATAGGGCATGTGCCGAGGAAATATTCTGATAGTGTTTGGAAAGACTTTAAGGCAGCTTGTAATTTTTATTTTGACAGGTTACACGCGCAGCGCAATGAGGCGAATAAGGACGAAATTGAAGCCTTTGACAAGAAAAAAGAATACCTTGATAACCTTAAGGATTTTGAACTTACCGGCGATCATAGAACCGATCTTGATGCTATAAAGAAACACATTGAAGCTTGGAAAACCTTTGGCCGAGTACCTCAGGCAAGAAGGCATATTGAAGGTAAATTCAACAAGATACTGGATGCCCTTTTTGACAAGCTTAGCCTTAGTAAGAAAGAGACCGATATGGTTAAATTCAGCAATAGGCTCGAGCAGCTTTCTGACGGTGATGATGGCCGCGGTTTACAAAATGAGCAGTTATTCATCCGCAGAAAAATTGATGAAGTACAGGCTGAGATATTCCAGTTAGAAAATAACATCCAGTTTTTCTCTAATGCTAAAGGAAACAACCCGCTTGTAAATGAAGTTATGAAAAATATTGAGCGCCATAAGGAAGAATTAAAAACCCTTAAGGATAAACTCAAACAAATACAAAACCTTCAAAAGGGGTAAAAAAGAAACCAGCTTAACGGCTGGTTTTTTTATATTTTCTATTTTCAGGCTAGTCTATTTTATAATACATAACCTACTTCGAGATTCTTTAACTCCGCTACGCTCCGTTCAGAATGACAAAGTAACTTCACATTCAATGGCCAAAATGTCGGTGAGTAGAATAGGTTCACCGCGCATCGTTCAGAATGACAACAGCTGCACCCATTCATAAACTTAATTATAATCAAAAGTAACCGGGATTTTATTGGTTAAAATTTGGGGTTCGCGCACTATTTTTTTTTCGTAACGTGGGGTGATGGTTGTGTCGGTAAACTTCTCGTCTTTGTATTTTATATGTTCTATAATTGCCGATACCTTTACATTAACATCTATAGCCTGTACATAATTATCGTTACTGAGGGCCACGGCATAACTGCCCTGTAGCATACTGGCGTCTGTAATTCGCTTATAACCCGCAGTACCTTTTCCGCTATCAAAGGGCTTATATGGTTTGCTTTGAAAAAACAGTTTGCTGCTTGCTTCACTAACCAAAGCATATTCAACATCCTCACCATTAACCGGTAGAACTAAATTAGTTACGGCACCGGCGGCGATGCCACCAAGTGGCGTACTAAAATAAGATGCTACACCCTGCACCGCGCCCACGAGCATTTTACGGTTTTGTTTCCAAAACTCGTTACTTTCCTCTCCTACTCCAACCCAATAGGCCCAGACCACTACTTTTTTGGTTTCGTCTTTACTTATATAGTTCAATGGCAAGGTAAAGTTTACCGCTGTTCTTGTATCACCAAAACTCGTTTTTGCGCCCACGCGCTGACTTTTATCAAGCACAATTTCTTCATACTTTTTTTGAGAGGCTACAACCCTATGACTTTTTTGCACATGTAGAGTATCATATCCTACTACAACATCTTTAGTTAGTGCATTATAAACGGTATCCTGAACGGTAACCCACTTAATTGCGGTATTAAAATTTTTAGTATTTGAGTTTTTAGCTATGCGCTGAATTTTCACGTTACATACCCGCTTACCTTTTGTAGTATTATTAAAGACAAATTTATAAACCGATTTATCGGTAACAGTAAATTCTTTCTTATCCTCCTTAACGTTCTGCCCGCGATATTTATAATTATCAGGATATTGCATAATCGAAACCTCGTCTACAGGAGCACTATTAGCCTCACCGATCGTGAATATAATACGGTCACCTTCAGCAAAGCCATATAATAATTCTTCGCGCGATGATGGCTCTAGTTTCAGCTGTAGCTCAGCTACTGTTATCTTTTGGGCAAAGCATACTCCCGATATCAAAAGGAGCAAAAACATACAATTCTTCATCAGTTACAATTTCTTGGCTTCGTTCCAAAATACATCCATCTCAGCAAGAGTCATATCTTGTAATGGTTTGCCTAGTTCATCTGCCTTACTCTCGAGATACATAAAGCGTTTAATAAATTTTTTATTGGTACGCTCTAAAGCATCCTCGGGGTTTATGTTTATAAATCTCGAATAGTTGATTAGTGAAAATAGTACATCGCCAAATTCGGCTTCCATTTTATCTTTATCTCCGGCCTGAAACTCATCATGAAATTCCTGCAGTTCTTCCTGCACCTTTTCCCAAACCTGTGCAGATTCCTCCCAATCAAAACCAACGCCCTTAGCCTTATCCTGAATACGGCTGGCCTTTACAAGGGCAGGCAGGCTTTTTGGCACACCTTCAAGCACACTCTTTTTACCTTCCTTAAGTTTTAGCTTTTCCCAGTTTTGTTTTACTTCTTCTTCATTTTCAACCACTACATCTCCATATATATGTGGGTGGCGGTGTATCAGTTTTTCACAGATACCATTAGCTACATCGGCAATATCAAAATCACCGGTTTCACTGCCTATTTTAGCGTAAAATACAAGGTGTAACAGTAAATCGCCCAGCTCCTTTTTAACCTCAACCAGGTCGTTATCTAATATAGCATCGCCCAGCTCGTAAGTTTCCTCAATGGTAAGGTGGCGCAGGCTTTGCAGCGTTTGCTTTTTATCCCACGGGCACTTTTCACGAAGTTCGTCCATGATATCTAATAACCTGCTAAAGGCATCGAGTTGTTGCTGTCTTGTATTCATTGCTTTAATTTTGTGTAAAAATAGAAAATCCTGCCAATTGAATTCAAATGGCAGGATTATTTATAAGGCAGTATTAAACTATTCTTCTGTTTTAACCTCTTCGGCAACAGCTTCAGCAGTTTCACTTTCAGCAGCAGGAGCAGGTGCAACAGCAGCTTCCTTACTTACTAACCCTTTTGCCTGTAGCATGTTGTACCAGTTAAGTATCTTTTTAATGTCAGATGCGTATACCCTGTCTTCATCAAATTCAGGCAGCACTTCTCTAAAATACGATTCAAGCTTTGCATTATCTTCTTTATGAGACAACGCAGGGCCATTATCTTCTTTTTCAGCAATAGCGCGTAATACTTCAGCAAGACGAATTTCGCCATCGTAAGTATATACAGATATTTCAGACAGAAGGCTTACGTTACTCCTTAAACCAACTGTAATTTTTTTACCATCTATAAGTGATTCAGCAACAAAACCTGTTCTTGTTTGCACTTTTAATTCATACAATCCCGGTTTTCCGGAAATAGCTAATATTTTTTCAACGCTCATGTTTTCTCTTTTTAATAGGTGGCAAATATCTAATCTTTGATTTTAAAAACAAAAATTATCTTCCTTTTTTAGCAACAAATTTCATTTTATAATCAGGCCTTGTTTTGCCCTCCATAATATTTTGAAGCTTCTTTTGAATTAAACGCTTTTTAAGCGACGATATTTTATCTGTAAATAAAATACCTTCAATATGGTCGTACTCATGCTGTATTACGCGGGCTATAAGTCCGTCATACACCTCTGTAAACTTATTAAAGTCTTCATCATAGTATTCAATGGTAATCTTTTCGTGGCGGTATACATCTTCACGCACCTCAGGTATGCTTAGGCAACCTTCGTTAAAGCCCCATTCTTCGCCCTCTTCTTTTAAAATGGTGGCGTTAATAAAGGTTTTTTTAAACCCTGCCAATTGCTCCTGCTCTTCCTTCGGTAAATCTTCATCATCGCTAAAAGGCCTTGTATCGATTACAAAAAGACGGATAGAAAGACCTACCTGTGGTGCGGCCAGGCCTACACCAAATGCTTTATACATGGTTTCGTACATATCGACCACGATTTGCTTAAGGTTAGGTAAATCCTGAGGTATATCTATAGCTTTCTTTCTTAACACAGGGTCGCCGTATCCTACAATTGGTAATATCATGATGTTTACTTTAAGAGGAGCATACCAAATATGCTGCCATTATTTAAGACGGCAAAAATAGTAAATTTAAATGATTAACCTAGCTTAACCCAAATGCTAAAATTTTGTGAGAATTAACATCGCTATACCCTAATCGTTTGGGCATTTACTACCTTTGTAAATCACTAAAAATGCATGATACAAAACATAAGGCAGTTTACCGAAAGCGTTAATTTTACAAAGGCGGTGTTAGTTACTATAGCCGCTGCTTTGCCTGTGTATGTTTTAAATTTATACGGATATTTTGAGAGCGGACTTAGCATTGCAATTGGTGCTTTTTTAACTTATCCGGCAGATATACCCAGTAATTTGCTGCACCGGGTTAAGGGCCTCCTGGCCGCGGCCTTAATTGTTACCGGATGTACTTTAATAGTAAACCTGCTTCATCCTTTCCCTTATTTATTTTATCCGATAGTTGTAGCATTAGTGTTTTTTCTATCGATGATTTCTGTGTATGGACAAAGGGCTACAATGGTTGCTTTCTCCGGACTATTAGCCCTTGCTCTGGGCACCGGACATATACATGAGGGGTGGGATATACTTACCAGTGCTGCCCTTGTTATGTGTGGCGCATTATTTTATACACTCTTATCTGTTACATTTAATTTATTAAGCCCACACCGTTACACCGAGCTGCAAATTGCAGAATGCCTTAAACTTACCGCGAAATATATGAAACTGCGTGGCGACTTATGGAAAAGCAGTGCAAACAGGGCATCGATTGTAGAAAAACAACTTAACCTGCAGGTCGAGATTAACACCATTCACGAAAACTTACGGGAGATATTAATACGCAACCGCTCCAATTCCGGCAGCTCTAACCGAAGCCGTAAAATGCTACTGGTATTTGTATCGCTTATGGAGATACTCGAAATTGCATTATCTACCTCTTTTGATCATAGCAAACTGCATCTAAAATTTGGTGAGCACTCTAAAGTACTTACTACCTATCAAAACCTTGCTTATAACTTAGCGTCTACCCTTAAAAAAATAGGCAAAACTATAGAAAACCGAACCCGGTATACACCCAAGCATAACCTGGTTGCCGATCTTGAAGCGTTAGAAAATGCCATAAATTCATACGAAGATTTATTAGGCAAAGAAGCCGCCGCTGAAGGCGTATGGATGCTGAAGAACATGCTGCATTATGCTGAAAAGCAAATTGAAAAAATTAAATTAATTGAGCGTGCCTTTAGTATTAACATCACCCTTAAAGAGCTCAATAAAAACCGCGACAAGGATTTAGACAAGTTTATAACACCAGATGTTTACCCATTTGCGGCGCTACGAGAAAACCTTACTTTTTCATCTACCATTTTCAGGCATTCGTTAAGGCTCACTGTAACAATAGCACTAGGGTTGGTTGTGGGGTTATTATTTCCATTACAAAATGAATACTGGATATTACTAACTATTATAGTTATCATGCGCCCGGGCTATGGCCTTACCAAACAAAGATCGTATCAGCGTATTATAGGTACACTTGCCGGTGGAATCGTGGCATTTGCCATATTAAGCTTTGTGCATCATCCGGTTATAATTGGTACGTTGATTATTGTATGTATGCTCTTAGGGTTTACTTTCACCGCAATTAATTACAGTGTGGGCGCCACGTTTGTAACTATGTATGTAATATTTTTATACGGACTGCTTACGCCGGATATTAACCACGTACTACAGTACCGAATTGTTGATACGGTAGTGGCTACCGCCCTCGCCTTTGTGGGCAATTACTTTTTTTGGCCATCGTGGGAGTTTATGCATATGCCGGTATTTATAAAAAAATCCATAGAAGCGAATAGAAACTACCTTACTGAAATTTCTCACTACTACAATAATAAGGGAACCGTAACAACCGCTTACAGGTTAGCTCGTAAAAATGCATTTGTAGAGCTAGGTAACTTAATGTCATCCTACCAGCGTATGGCGCAGGAACCGAAGTCGAAACAGAAGCACCAGCAGCAGGCTTATAAATTAGCAGTACTAAACCATACGTTGCTGTCCTCTTTGGCGTCATTGGGAACTTATACCCAATCACATAAAACCTATAAAGCATCTGAAGCCTTTAATGTGGTTGTAGGAACTGTTATTAAAAACCTTGACCGTGCAATAGCGCTGCTTACTTTAGATATCCAGGCAGAACAGGCGCAGGAAAATCAGAACGAAGAGATGGCAACACGTTTTACCGAACTTAAAAATATACGTGCACGGGAGCTTAGGGAAATTCATGTTACTGATGACGAGGAATTTCAGTTAAAAATGGAAGAGGCACACCTGGTTATAGAACAATTAATATGGCTTAATAGCTTATCGGAAAAGATTCTAAAGGCTTCGCGCGAATTGGGTGCAGGCAGTAAGTAATATTTAGATTACAAATAAGCAATACAAGGAGCTCTTTATTATATATTATTATATTTTACAAGCATTTTATAGCAATGTAAACTAAAATTTTGTTAAATTCTGCTTGATAATCACTTACAGGTTGTATTTTTATATTCGAAAAATGAATTTGAACTATGAAAAGATTATCACCTACTACCGGCACTACCAATACACATTATGTACCATCTGATAAAAAAAGATATGTGTATTATAACTCCTACAGCAGGAAAGACGCAATTATGAGGTACACACAAATAGCAATAGCTGCCGCAATTACATTATTAGTATGCGTTGGGCTATTCAATTTATCCAACTAATTTTATAATTTTTGGATGATTAAGCACGGTATTATGTACCGTGCTTTTTTTATGCCCTGATAATAACGCTCATTTATACCCTTTACCATCAGTATTTTACCTATCTTTACGGTAAATACTTATAAATGATAAAGTTCAGCATTAATGACGAAGTATACCAGGCTGGTAAATTTGGTTTAAGAGTTCCCCTTTTCGTATGGAAGATAAACCATAATAAAGACGGTTCTGTAACATATAACTGTTCTGCTAACAAAGGCAGAGACGAACAGGCCTACACTGATAAAGAAGTATACTACCTGGCCGAACTATATTAACTGGTACAGCATAAATATAAAATCCCGAAACAAAGTTTCGGGATTTTTTTTGTTTACTGCATTGGCGTTTCGTCTATGCCTCCTACATTTAAAAAAAATACTATAAAAAACATTAATGAATACTCTGGTTATGCTGTTCGCTATCGCCTTCTTTTACAAATTTTCCGTAATCCGGTAACGCAAGTTCATCAAAGTTTGCGGCAAGCTGGCTTAGCCCGTTGTAAAGCTCTTCACCTTCCATGTGTGTACCATGTCCGGTTACTGCGATTTTAGGCCTCAATTCATTTAGAACTCTTACAGATGCTCTTGCTGCAGGCCAATCGGTAGTTAAATATACAGGCGGTCCATGCACCTCTTTTTTCTGAATTAGAACCTTATAAAAAGAGTCCTGTTTTACTGTAACAAAAGCATCGCCTGCTATCAATAAACCATCACTCTCACGGTATAAGGATACATGCCCCGGCGAGTGTCCTGGCGTGTATATCCACTTCCAGCCGGGCATCTGCGGTAAAAGCCCGTCCGGCTCGAGCGGCATAAGCACTTTAGATATGTCAATTGGCTCTATAGGATATATTGTTGCAATTTTAGCAAGCAACCCTCCGCCTTCTACCCCCGGATCAGGATCAGGATAAGCAGCTGCGCCCGTTAAATAAGGAAACTCTAATGGGTGTGCATACACCGGTACACCCGGCCAGGCTTCCAACAGATGAACAATACTGCCGACGTGGTCAAAATGCCCATGGGTTAATACTATAGCCTGCGGGCGAGTGCCCTCTCCAAATCGTTCTTCGGCGGCTTTAAGTATGTTATGACCAGACATCGGCATGCCTGCATCTACAAGTACCCATCTTCCTGTTTCAGGCGAACCCACAAAAATCACATTTACAATCTGATTCGTGTAGTAATAAACGTCAGGCGCAACTTCCCTGCCTTTTCCCGCAGACACTGATGTCATCGGGATGATGTGGTTATCATCACTTTGTTTCATCTCATCCATAATGCTTCAATTTAATTCTACAATATTGGTTTAAACACAGCCTGTTGTAATGTAAATGTTTTAGACGGCACGTTGTTACCTTCTACAAGCTCACTAAAATTTGCATTCATTACCCATGTGTCTGCACCGGCCATTGCCGCGGTAGAAGGATAAGCAAATCTATCTTCAAATCCTGTAGATTCAACTGGTTTAGCAGTAGCCCAGTTATCGGTAGTTTTAATTTTGAAAATTTTATTAACTCCACCATTTTGAACCACAGTTACCGTGTTGTTATCATTTAACAGCATACCGTCTGCTCCCGGAAAAAACTGATCGATCATAACCTTGGTTACATTTTTACCGTTAACGGCATCAACCTTAAACATTTCCCCTTTACCACTGTTGTCTACAATAAAATAACCAGCCGGATTAAACACAATTCCGTTTAACCCAACACCCGCAGTTTTGAATAGGTCACTTTGACTAAAAACCGATGCCTTTCCTGCTGCGTCTACTTTATATATAGTGTTCGCAAAACTATCTGTTACATACGCATTGCCTTTAGCATCAAATGCAATATCGTTAGGAAAATGCTCTCCTGCCACTAGCTTCGACAAATCAATATCCTGAAGTTTTTTTCCTGATTTTACATCAATAACCAATAGCCTTGCCTGTTTCTTTTTAGTTTCAGGCGTGCTGAATTTACTGTAGTTAGCATCTCCGGCACAGGCATAAAGTTTTTTACCATCCGGGCTGACTTTAAGTCCGTAAGTCGATTTTAAAGAATTGTCTTTATAAAATTCAGTATACTTGCCCCCACGGTCTACCTTACCGATAGTGCCTAAATGAGCAGACGACACATAAAATACGTTCGCAGCTTTATCAAAAGCCACCCCTTCCGGGTACGCTGCAGGTGCTTCAAACTCCAGGCGGGTTGTTGGCTTTTCCATCTTCACCGCAGGTTTATTTGGTGCCTGTGGCGCAGGCTTTTGCTGGGCAGATACAATACCCGATGCCAGCAGTGCTATTATCATTACATTTTTCATACTACTATCCTTTCTTAATACAATAAATAACTCCGTTAGCATCATCTGATACATATACAACTCCGGCATCTGTAATGGCTAATCCGGCAGGACGTCCAAAACGCTTATCACCTTTTAAAAATCCGGTTAAAAAATCTTCGGCACCTGTAGCTACACCATCTTTAAAAATAATGCGCTGTACTTTAAAACCGTCTGCCTTAGTCTTGTTCCATGACCCGTGCCAGCAAACAAGCCCGTCGCCATTAAAACCGGAGGCGTTAGTTTTAAAAAATTTAAAATCGATAGGCGCCATGTGTGCCGGCAGCTCTAATACAGATGGTTTACTTGCCTTAGCCCAACCTTCTTTAGTATTCCCAACAGGATCTTCACGGCTTTGGTCTACTTCCTGCTTTCCATAAGCATATGGAAAACCATAGTTGCCGCCCATTACAATTTTATTTACTTCTTCCGGAGGCCAGTTGTCGCCTTTAGTATCACTACCATTGTCTATACCCCACATTTCGGCGGTTTTAGGATGAAAGTCGAACCCAATGGTATTTCGCAATCCCGATGCATATAAAGTACGTTTCCATGTTTTAGGATCTACCTGTAACATTGCCGCGGTTTCTTTATCGCCCTCTTTACAATCATTGCAGGTACTACCTACAGATATATATAACTTTTCGTCAGGGCCGAAGTGCATGGTACGGTTACCGTGCTGCCCACCCGATGGCAAATTATTTATAAGTGTATCTGCCTGTTTGGCAACACTACCATCGCCATTCATTTTATAGCGAATTAAATGGGTGTTGTTGCACAGATACATGTAACTATCTTTTACAGCAATGCCATGCACACCCGGAAACTCTGCCACAACGGTAGATAAACCTTCAAATTTATTGTCTTTATTAGCATCTTTAAGTAAAAGCACATCGCCTGCGTCGCGGCGTGTAACATATAAGTCACCATTTGGGCTGTTGTACATCATGCGCGGTTTGCCTAAGCCCGATGCCGCCACACTTACCTTCCATCCGGCGGGAACTTTTAGGTCTTTTACCAGTGCCGGACTAAAGTCTAAGTGATTAGGATAATTAGTGACCTGCGTAGAGGTGGTTTGCTGCAAAGGCGGTATTCCCTTTTGCGCAAACAGACTGCCTGTAGCTAAAAGCGAGAGGAGAGTGATTTTTATAGTAGCGTTTTTCATATAATAATTGGTTATTGCCTATTTGTATTAGCGCATTGTATGCCGAGGAATAGTGAACAAAAAAAGCCTGCAGTGTAACTACAGGCTTATAATTTTCTAGCTGAAGATTTCATCATCATCAGGCTCACCATAACTGCTAACCGGGTGCTTATCCTGTTTATCGCTACCTTCAAGTTTTACAATTTTATTGTATAAACCTAATAGTAAAAATGGTGCTGCCCACTGGCCTACAAATAATGCTGTATGACGGTTACCTGCAATTTTTAAACCTGCAGATACTGCCATAGAGCCTAATGCTGCCCATAGGAATACATCAGATGGAACTTTTGCTGTTTGTTTCTCGATCGCTTTGGCAACTTTGCCTTCAGAATGGTCGTTTTTTGTAAATGACATAATTGATAGTATTTAAGTTATTAATCGCTCTGTTAGGATTTATAGTAAAATTAATCATACTGTAAATAAACAAGTTATAGCGTTATGTTAATTAGTGGTAAGGTTACGTTAAACTAAGACACAAAAAAAAGCTGCCAATTGACAGCTTTATATAATTAAACAAATAGTTTACATTTTTATACACTTATATGAAATATCTACTAATAAAGCCTAAGCTTTTTATATCTGATTAGGTTTAAATGATAGCGCCATATTATTACTTACTCTTGATTTTTAAATTAACTTTGTTATATACACTTATATATATGAAAGCATTAAACCGTATCCTGCTACTTTTCATTATAGTTATAGTATCCGGATGCAGCTCGGCTTCATCAGATAGCGCTCCGCAGACTTTTAACGCCGCATCTGATAAAGGTCTTGCTATTGGCACTATTACTTTTGAAGGTGATACACCCGTTAACGATATATATCGATTTTTTTACATGGCAAATGTTGGCGATAAAAAATTTATGAAACGCAATGCCGGAAAAATAATTATTAACGGCAGGGCGAATAAAGAGGGCGGCTTTAATGGTGACTTCAATAACAAAAAAACCTACCTATATGTTATAGAACGCGAACCGGGTGCCTATGCTTTTACGCAATATAATTATTTAGATCACTTAGGATCGCACGGAATGGTAACTAGCAGTAAGACCTTTGCCATACCTTTTGAAATTAAAAAAGGCGAAATTACTTATATTGGTGAAATGGCCTATAAAGATGTAGCAGAAAAAGGTACGCCAAGGATATTTGTTGCTGACTACCTTGCACGTGATTTACCTGAATTTAAAACCAAATACCCAAATATAAAGTGGGACAAAGTAGTTAATGCAACTCCTAAACAGGGAGATAACGGCGGCGGAGTTGTAGATTTTAGATAGTAGAACAGGCAGAGCCGTAAGTTTTAGGACCTGTAAACTGCAATTTCACTTACAAAATCTTATCTTGAAAGTACCTGTGAAATTTATTAGCGATTTAGCATCAAATTATTGATATAGTACTAATTATCAGACCAAAATAAAATAATTAAGTTATTTTGATGAGAATGATTTAGCATATTAAGAATAGTAGTTTTGAATAATGTATTTTATTAACAAGAAATTATACATTATTCTTTGCTAGAAGGGTTTACAAATGTTAAATTAACAATGTTTAACATTTTTAAGAATACTTTATTCAGTTTATTCTTTTAATTTTACCCTACCTAAAAACTAATTATTATGGAAAACATTACTCTAGACGCTATGCGTAATTACATCATCGACAACGAACTAACCGACAGCGTTGCGATTGCTTTACACCCTGACAATTTTGACAGCGTTGTATTAGATTATCTTGACACAAACGGAAACCAGATTGAGCGCCCTTTCGAAATCTTAGGTATAGAAATACTTCAGGACAATACTGATAGTGTACCAAGAAATGAAATTAAAGTATTAGATATCGCTTAATTACTTTACACATTAAATTACAAATCCCGTTTGACTTACTACCAAACGGGATTTTGATTTATATATTCTTCTATGTTATTTGATCTTTTCAAGCATCTCATCAAGGCTAACGCTTTCCTGCTCGCCAGACTGAAGATTTTTTAAAGTAAAGCGGTTGCTATTCATTTCTTCTTCGCCTGATAAAACCGCAAAGGGTATCCCGCGCTTATCGGCATGCGTAAACTGCTTACCTATTTTTGCATTGTCAGGGTACAGTTCAGATTTTATACCTGCTTGCCTTAACTGCTTAATAGCTTTCATGGCATACAACGCCTCTTTATCGCCAAAATTAATAAACAGCACTTTAGTTGCCTCAGTAACTGTCTCCGGGAAAAGATTTAACTCTTCGAGAACAAGGTAAATCCTGTCAAGCCCGAATGAAATACCTACCCCACTCATATTTTTTAAGCCAAAGATTCCGGTAAGGTCGTCATAACGCCCACCACCACCTATAGATCCTAAGGTAACTTCTTTAGGGGCACTTACTTCAAAAATAGCTCCGGTGTAGTAATTAAGTCCGCGCGCTAAGGTAACATCCAAATCTAAAATTGATTTAGCCAAGCCTACTGCCGCAACATTCTCACAAATAAAACGCAGCTCCTCTACCCCTTTCATGCCTTCGGCAGATGATGCCAACAGTTCTGCAAGCTTCTCTAACTTCTCGGTAATACTACCGGTAAAATTAAATAGTGGCTGTACTTTTTCAATCGCTTCGGCGGTAATGCCTTTTTCCAGCATTTCTTTTTTAACCCCGTCTTCGCCTATTTTATCAAGCTTGTCCAGTGCAACTGTAAAGTCGATTAGTTTATCGCTTGCGCCAATAACCTCAGCAATACCACTTAATATTTTACGGTTGTTTATTTTAATGGTAGCGCCTTTTAAACCAAGTGTTGTAAATACGCTATCGTACAATTGCACTAGCTCAACTTCCTGCCATAAAGATGTGCTGCCTACAACATCGGCATCACACTGAAAAAACTCACGGTAGCGGCCTTTTTGTGGTCGGTCGGCTCTCCAAACAGGTTGTATCTGGTAACGCTTGAATGGAAACTCAATTTCGTTTTGGTGCTGCACTACATAGCGGGCAAAAGGAACTGTTAAGTCGTAACGTAACGCTTTTTCAGATATTTTTCCGGTAAACCTGTTAAGGTCAACCAATTGTTCTGTACTTATAGTTTCTGCCGAATTAAGCAGCAATTCATCTAATGTCTCCGGAAGCTGTATTCCCTTTTTATCAAAAAAGAAGTTGCCGCTATTCAGTATCTTAAAAATAAGCCTGTCGCCTTCTTCACCATACTTGCCCATTAGGGTTTCGCTGTTTTCAAATGAAGGTGTTTCTATAGGCTGAAATCCAAACGACTCAAAATGATGCTTTATCGCCCCTATTATATACTGACGTTTAGCCACCTCGCTGGGCGAAAAATCTCTTGTGCCTTTTGGTATTCCGGGTTTTGCCATTTTTTTAATTTTTTGAAGTTGCAAATATAGGTATTTCAGATTTTAGAATTTAGAATTCAGATTAGCTTAGTAATATTAAGGACGGCACAGTAAACTTTAAACAAATTCATTACTTTAGCATAAAAAACAGGATGTTTAACCTTTTTAGCGAAAACACTAAAATAGCGTTTGGGTCAATCAAGAGCCAGCTGCTGCGAACCATATTAACAGTGTGCATTATAGGCCTTGGCGTATGGGCCCTGGTAGGTATTTTGGCAGCCGTTGCCGTACTGGAAAGTAATATTACAGGCAACTTTGCAGTAATGGGTGCTAATACATTTTCTATAAGCAGGTACGATAGCAGTGATAAAGTAGGCCGTCAAAACAATAGTGATACCCGTGTTAATGCCATTATAAGCTATCCGCAGGCCAAGGAGTTTCAGGATAAATATAATTTTCCCGGCGCTGCCACGTCGTTATCGTTTACAGCAGCAAGCAATGCTGAGGTAAAGTTTAATGGCACAAAAACCGATCCTGAAATAACTATTGTAGGTACCGATCATAATTACCTGCCCAATTCCGGACTCGAAACAACCAGTGGACGTAATTTTAATAGTTTTGACATTAGCAACAACAGCTTTGTGTGCATTGTTGGCGCCGATATTGAAAAAGGCATTCTTAAAGATGTGAACCCAATAGGGCAAGTACTATCGATAAGAGGTGCCAAGTTTAAAGTAATTGGCGTTTTAAAGGGTCGGGGATCGACGTTTGGAAACAGGCAGGATCTTAATATATACGTACCTATACAAGTAGCACGATCGTTATTTACTGCTCCTAATATAGACTACGCGGTTAAGGTAAGCATCCTGAACCGCGATATGCTTGACGGAGGTGTAGACGAGGCTATTATAACAATGAGGCGTGTACGTAAACTAAACCCGCTTGAAAAAGAAAATTTTGGTATTGAACGCAGTGACGAACTTTTAGAATCGTTACGATCTCAAACCTATACACTTAACGTTGCCGCCTGGGTTATTGGTATAATTACCGTTTTTGGATCGTCTATCGCGTTGATGAATATCATGCTGGTATCGGTTACGGAACGTACCCGAGAAATTGGCGTACGAAAATCGCTCGGCGCGAAAAAAAGTACTATTGCCATGCAGTTTTTTACTGAAACCTTAATAGTAAGTATTTTTGGTGGAATATTAGGTACGGTGCTTGGCTTGCTTACAGGCTTCGCGGTATCGATGGCTTTTGGATCTGACTTTCCAATGCCGTGGATGGCGCTTACCGCAGCCTTTGGTACCATTGCTGTAGTAACATTATTCTCCGGTTCATACCCCGCTGTTAAAGCCGCAGCTTTAGACCCGGTAGAAGCGCTTAGATATGAGTAGCTTTTTGTTTAAAGGTTGAAGTTTCAGGTTGCCAATCATTATCGAAACGGCATCGCTGGCTTATTCTGAATTCTGAAATCAAAAATCTGAAATAGCTGATATCATTCGGTCATTACCATAAATATCTTTTTTCAAAACAATATTTTCAAATTTGAAGTCCTCAAGCATAGTGGCAGTCTCTTCGCCTAAATATTGGTTGATTTCAAAATACAGCCTGCCATGTTGTGGTAAGTTGGCTTTCGCCAATAAAGCAATTTTCCGATAGAAAATAAGCGCATCGTTATCATCTACAAACAATGCCAGGTGCGGCTCATAGTCCAATACATTCTGTTTAATCTCAACTTTTTCGAGGTTGCGCACATACGGTGGATTTGAAACTACAACATCAAATTGCTCCGGTAAATTCTCAGCAGCTAATATATCCTGCTGAATAAAAGTAATATCGACTTTATTAAGTCCTGCATTACTTTTCGCTACCGCCAGGGCATCAGCAGAAACATCTATGGCGAATACCTGCGCATCTGGTAAATTTTTAGCCAATGATATTGCAATGCACCCGCTACCGGTACCAATATCTAAAATCTTGATTTTTTCTTTATTCTGATTTTCGGTAATTATCCACTCCACTAACTCTTCTGTTTCAGGACGGGGAATCAGCGTGTTTTCGTTTACGTTAAAATCAAGTCCGTAAAAGTGAGTACGCCCAAAAATATATTGTATCGGCCGTTGCTGCTCAAGTTGTTGTAAAACACCATCCCATTTTTCAATTTCATCAGCACCTAACTCCGCAAAAGGATTCAGCGCAAGATCAACACGCTTCCAACCTTTTAGCTCCTGTAAAGCAATATTGAAAAAACTCTCCGCCTCCATCACATCATATAACGGGGCAAGTTTTTCGATAAAAGAAGCGCGGTATTTTTTAAGTAACATTTGTAGAGTTGGTTTAAAGTTTAAGGTTTAAAGTTACCAATAAGGATCTGAAAAATGCATCCCTCCAATCCCGTTTGAGTAAGCAACCTTAAACTTTAAACAAATTTAAACTAAATTTTTTATCATCCACACTGGGCAGGAGCTATGGCCGGTGTTACCGAGTGGTTTGTCAAGATAGGTAAATCCAAATTTAGTATATAGTTTTTGAGCGGCTTTCATGTTAGGCAACGTTTCCAGGTAACACTGGCTAAAGCCGAAACCTTTTGCGGCTTCAAGGCATTTCTGCATTAAAGTTGCCCCTAAGCCCAAGCCACGTGCCTCGGGTAAAAAGTACATCTTTTGGAGTTCGCAAATGGTTTTATCGCCATTTTCAAGCGGTGCAATACCGGCACCACCTATAATCGCATCATCTCTTTCAACCACAAAATATACCGACTGTTCGGCCGCATAAACTTCAGATAGTCGGTCGAGCGCTGTATCGGCGTATGCCGTGCCCACCTTTGGCGCATCATGTTCAACCAGTACTGCCCGTATCAAAGCAGCGATAGCCGCGTTATCTTTTGGTTCAATTTTTCTAATCGTAATAGCATTCATACTGCAAAGCTACTATTATTTGGTTATATGATATTTTGTTATGGCAACTTAACTTTAAAATGTTTGTAACTTTGAGATTTGCAACATGAATTATGGAACACGAAATTTATATGCAGCGCTGCCTCGAACTGGCAAAAAATGGCCTGCGTGCAGCTATGCCTAACCCTTCTGTAGGCGCAGTATTGGTTTATAACGGCAGGATAATTGGCGAAGGCCATACATCGGCTTACGGTGGCCCACATGGCGAAGTAAACTGCATCAATTCGGTTACCGAGGCCGACAGGCATTTAATACCCGATGCAACCTTATATGTAAGCCTTGAACCCTGCAGTCATTTTGGTAAAACCCCTCCTTGCTGCGACCTTATTATACAACATCAAATAAAAAATATAGTCGTAGGAACTGCCGATCCATTCGAAAAGGTATCTGGCAACGGCATTAAAAAATTAAAAGACGCGGGTAAAAATGTAATTGTAGGAATAATAGAAAAAGAATGCCGCGAAAGCAATAAGCGTTTTTTTACTTTTCATGAACATAAGCGACCTTACATAATTTTAAAGTGGGCAAAAAGTGCTGACGGGTATTTGAGTCCTAACAGATCATCAGATGGTTTGACTGATGGATTTTCTGAAAACAAAGAAAATAAATTAGAAGACAAAAAACCTGTTTGGATAACCAACAAATATTCGCGACAGCTGGTACATAAGTGGCGTACCGAAGAAACAGCTATACTTGTGGGCACAAAAACCGTGCTAGACGATAACCCTCAACTTGACGTGCGCGACTGGACAGGGCCTGACCCTGTGCGGATAGTACTGGATCGCACCGGTAAAGTAAATGAGAATTATTTTGTTAAAAATGTAAAAATAAAGACAATTATTTTGACCGAGCAAACCAATTTAACTAATTTAGACAACCTTGTGTACGAAAATGTGACCTTCGATTCCCGTTTGCCACAGGCAATTCTGGATGTTTTGTATAGGCATAATTTGCTATCGGTTATTATAGAAGGCGGCAGGCAAACACTGCAAACTTTTATAGATTCTAATTTGTGGGACGAGGCACGTGTTTTTAAAGGCACTAATTTGTTTAGCGGTGGCACTAAGGCACCACAATTAGCCAATGCAACGACTGTAACAACACAATCTGTTTTAAACGACCAACTTTTAATTTTTACCAATAATGATAAACACAATTATATTTGATATGGGCGATGTCTTTTTAAATAAAGACAAACAGGCAAAAGTAGCAGCCCTTGAAAACATTGGCATTTTTGAATGGAATGATGCTCTTGAAAAGCTTGAAGAGAAACTGGAAACCGGAAAAATAAATGAGGAACAATATCTAAAAGGTATTCAGCCGCATACTAATGGTGCATCATTAGAGGCCATTAAAGATGCATGGAATGCCGGTATAACCGACTTCCCTTTATACCGCCTTGAATTTCTGCAAAAATTATCGGCCACCTATCGCTTGTTTTTGCTTAGCAATACCGATCCCATTCATATAGAAAAGTTTGAACAGGAAGCAGGAGCTTCTTTTTACAGCGATTTTTACCAGTGTTTTGAAAAGGTTTATTTTTCGCATGAAATTGGCGTTCGTAAACCTAATGCTAAGGCCTTTACTTATTTGCTTAACAACCATCCTGATGTGCAGCCGAAGCATACTTTAATGGTAGACGATAAAAAATTTAATACCGATGCTGCAGAGGAAGTAGGCCTTTTGGTATGGAACGTTAAAAAAGGCGAAGAAGACGTGGTTGAACTTTTTGAAAAAAGTATTCTGAAATCGACAGACGCTGCCTCATAATTAAATTGCAACAGTTCTACGCGAATTTACAAGCGCAACCTCGTTAAAATAATCTTAAGCCTTATAAAAGCGCTCATAAACTTTGTGCGTTATACTTAAAGGATATACAAAATTATTTGATACTACTGTTTAAATGGCAAAATTTGGTTTAGTAACATAATCAATGTTACCTACTTACCAAAATAGTAATGCCATGGATAATGAAAAAGAGATTATAAACGAGTGGATGGAATACATCGAAAACAGAGAGTTTCCGTGTGTTGCAGCAAAAGCAGCTTTAAGCAAACAACAGCTTAACGTTATGGTGGCAACCCACATGGGCTGCCCAAAGGATGATAAAGCAATTTTAGATTTTATATATAATTTTACTGATAACCACAGAGCGTCTGACACGATGTTTCATAGCGCTGTAGTTATTTTTAATCAGGATGATATTACTAATGAGGCAGAGTTTGACCATTTATTTTGGTCGCGCCTGCAATCGCTTTCAAATATGGATGCAAAGATGTACGGCTATGATAACCGTGTAGATTCTGACCCGCATTCTGATAACTTTAGCTTTAGCCTTAAAGGCGAAGCGTATTTTATTATTGGCATGAGCCCTGCAAGCAGCAGGCCCGCCAGGCGTTTTAAGTATCCGGCAATGGTTTTTAACCCCCACGCCCAGTTTGAGCAATTAAGGGAGGCACGCCAATATGACAAGATGAAAAATATTGTTCGTAAAAGAGACATTGCTCTTGCAGGTAATATTAACCCGATGCTTAATGATTTTGGAGCATCATCTGAAGTTTATCAATACACAGGCCAACAGCTTGATAATAGCTGGAAATGCCCTTTATATAGCAACCATGGACACATTGAACGTAATCAATCCGCGTAGCGGAACTTCATTTATTTTAAAAAAAGGACAACGAGTAAAAATTGTAGATATTGAAGGAGAACAGGTATCTGACTTTTTGTGTTACAATCTTAATGATAAAAAGGAATACCTTTCGTCAGGCAGGACTATTGATTATGCCGAAACTATTTTTTTAACTACAGGCCACCCATTTTACTCTAACAGGAGCAACGTAATGTTTAATATTATAGAAGATACCGTGGGCCGTCACGACTTTTTGCTTACACCATGTAGTGCCGATACCTTTAGAATCATATACGGTCATGAAAATCCGCATCGTGGCTGCTTTGGCAACCTTTGCGCCGCGTTGGAGCCGTACGGGATAGGCCCAGACGATATACCAATAACCTTTAATGTATTTATGCACGTTACTGTAAATGGCGATACCGGTAAGGTAGATGTATTGCCACCTAAAAGCCGTGCAGGCGACTATATTATTGTAGAAGCTGCTATGGATTTAATTGTTGGACTTACCGCCTGCTCTGCAGAAATGAGCAACAATTATTCGTTTAAACCAATTGGGTATAGTATTGTAGAGTAAATCATGTTTAGTATAGCATGCACCGTTTAAAGTTTAAGGCGGTGCTTGTTCTGCTTATTAGTAGTAAATTAAATTTTGTATATAATAATATTACTCTTTCCAAATATCAAACTCTTGTTTTACTATATTTATTAATTCACACACATATTGTAGCTCGTCTACATCCGGATATTTTTTAAGATAGCCTTCCGGATTTGCGTAGTATACATAATTTTGTTTTTCATTGCTAGAAACAAAAAAATCATAACTAGTTCCATCCATAATGTATGTAACAGTTTGTACGCTTACACATTCACCATTTTCCATTACAACTTTAGCCTTATCCTTAAGCTTATATTGTATGCTTTCTGCGTTAGGCAAATATTCTACATTTGTTGCGAGAGCACTAAACCAAACGAAATCACTATCACTTTTTGAATTTAGTGTCTTTAATTCGAATCTTGGTTTTTCACCTGATTTGGTGGAGTGATAATATTTGTATAACTCAGCTTTCCATTCCTTTATATTAGTTTTATAAAACCTAAAAATTTCAGTTCCATTTGTAATACCAAAACCTTTATAAATTCTAATTTCTCTATTAAAATTAAGACTATCAGGAATACCAATTATTTTATTAATTTCAGTAACGGTTTGACTGAATAAAGACGAGCTAACTAATAACAAAAATATGTAAAGATTTTTCATATATATCGAAGATTCTATTACAAGTATACTCAATTTTTCGTTTAAGATAACTTAACTAACTTTGCAATGATAAATTATCCCTTTGGAAAACGACACCTATAAAACCCTTTCCTCCCCATCCGAAGGAACACTGTTTAAAGAAAAGAACAGCAAGTTCTTTGGCTATGCATATCCTATAAGTACAGAGGACGAGGTTAAACCTATACTTGAAACTTTGAAAAAGCAGCACCAGTCGGCGCGGCATTGGTGTTATGCATTTCAGTTAGGTACAGAAACGGTATATTATCGCACCAACGATGATGGAGAACCTAATAACACAGCCGGCATGCCCATTTACGGACAGATACAAAGCTTTAGTGTAACTAATGTACTTGTAGTTGTAGTTCGTTATTTTGGCGGCGTTAAGCTAGGTGTAGGCGGACTCATATCAGCATATCGGACTTCGGCCCAAATGGCGTTAGAAGCCAGCGATATTATTAAAAAAACTATCGATGAACATTACACTTTAAAGTTTGGCTACCAAATTATGAATAAGGTGATGCGCGTTATTAAAGAAAAGAACCTGGAAATCATCTCCCAAAAAATGGAAATGGACTGCGAGATGGTTATTGCCACCCGCAAGAAAAATGCCTCAAAGGTACTTGAGGCATTTGAACAATTATATGAGGTCTCGATAAAGTGAGCAGTTTACTGTCGCAGTTAACAGCAAAATCTGAAAACTGCGACTGTGACTGAAAACTTAACTAAATTAGATTTAGTCCTTTTTTCACATAATCCGGTGGTGTAACAGGCCGGCCAGTTTTCATGTCAACAAATACTAAAATTGAGTTGCCAATTGTTAATAACTCTGCAGCCTCATTGTAAATTTCGTAGTCAAATTCTATCTTCACACCCTCCTGTTTTTTAAAGATGGTACGCACTGTTAAGAGATCATCATACCGGGCTGGTTTCTTATAATTTAACGTTAAAGATACCACCGGGAGCATTACCCCCTGCTTTTCCATCACACTATAGCTAAGTCCCAGATTTCTAAGCCATTCAACCCGACCCATTTCGAAGTATTGCGCGTAATTTCCGTGGTAAACAACACCCATTTGGTCGGTCTCAGCGTACCGGACACGTACCTTAAATTCATGAAAATTCATATTTTTTTAATGTTAAATTCATCTTAATTTTAGATTGCCAATGCTTACAATTTTTTTTTATAATAATCAATACACCCCATATTTTTTTTTGAGGAAAAATGTGTTCATATTTGTTCTCCCTAAGCGGAGCGAAATCTATTTCGCCCATTTTGTAAGACAACTTTTAATAAACAACTAATAATCAGGATAAATGTCTAAAACTGCGCAATCGGTATGGGAAAACTGTCTAATATTCATAAAAGACAATATTCAGGATCAGGCATACAAAACCTGGTTTGAACCCATCAGGGCAGTTGAGTTAACAGACAACGCTCTTTACATCCAGGTACCCAGTAAATTTTTTTACGAGTGGCTTGAAGAGCATTATGTAAAGTTGTTAAAAGTGGCACTTACTAAAGAACTTGGCAATGGTGCTAAGTTACTGTATAAAATTAAAATGGAAAACACTTTTGGCAACAAACAGCCCTTTACAGAGCAGTTGCCAAGTGCGAACCGCACTCCGGTTAAGCCGCAGGAGGTAGATGTACCGCTTCAAAACAAAAACCCTGAGCTTAAAAACCCCTTTGTTATACCGGGTATCCGAAACCTTAAAATTGAGTCGCAGCTTAATGCAAATTACAGCTTTGATAACTTTTTTGAAGGCGATGCCAACAGGCTTGCGCGTTCGGCAGGATTGGCTGTGGCAAACAAACCGGGAGGCACATCGTTTAACCCGCTGCTTATTTTTGGTGGTGTAGGTTTAGGTAAAACACATTTAGCCCACGCTATTGGCATAGAAATTAAAGACAAGTACCCGGATAAAACGGTGCTTTATATATCTGCCGAGATTTTTACGCAACAGTATATCGATTCGGTAAAACGCAATACACGTAATGATTTTATACACTTCTATCAGTTAATAGATGTGCTTATAATAGATGATGTTCAGTTCCTTTCGGGCAAAACAGGTACACAGGATGTGTTTTTCCACATCTTTAACCACCTGCACCAAAACGGAAAACAGGTTATTTTAACATCAGATAAAGCACCGGTTGATATGCAGGATATTGAGCAACGTTTGCTAAGCCGCTTTAAGTGGGGGCTTTCGGCAGAGTTGCACCAACCTGACTATGAAACCCGTGTATCAATACTGAAAAACATATTATTTGGCGATGGCGTAGAAATGCCTGAAGAAATAATTGAATATGTAGCCCGTAACATTAAAAGCAATGTACGCGAGCTTGAAGGCGCAATCATATCGCTTATTGCACAATCATCGTTCAACCACCGTGAGGTAACTCTTGAGTTGGCTAAAATGGTGGTAGAAAAGTTTGTAAAAAATGTAAAGCGCGAAATATCTATCGACTACATTCAAAAAGTTGTATCAGATTATTTCCAGCTTGATATTGACACTTTAAAGTCTAAAACCAGAAAGCGCCACGTTGTACAGGCAAGGCAGCTTGCTATGTTTTTTGCCAAGAAGTTTACAAAATCATCATTAGCTAACATTGGTTCGCAAATAGGCGACCGCGATCACGCTACGGTTTTACACGCCTGCAAAACGGTTGATAACCTTGTTACTACAGATAAACAGTTCCGTAAATTTGTTGATGATATCAACAAAAAACTATCGGTATAAAAATGCCCGTTAAAATTTTAATGGTTTGCCTGGGTAACATCTGCCGCTCTCCGTTGGCAGAAGGTATCTTACAATCTAAACTGCCTGCTGATAAATTTGTGGTAGATTCTGCCGGAACCGGCGACTGGCATGTTGGCCACGGTCCGGACAAACGATCTGTGCTTACTGCTAAAAACCGCGGACTTGATATCAGCTGTCAGAAAGCGAGGCAGATTAAGCAAGCTGACTTTACAGAATTTAATCATATTTTTGTAATGGATAGCTCTAATCTGCGTGATGTTACAAGCCTTGCTCCTACTCCTCTTGCTAAAGCGAAAGTAAAATTAATGATGGATGAAATATTTCCGGGTCAGAACATTGATGTGCCTGATCCTTACTTTGGAGGTCCGGAAGGTTTCGATAGAGTATATGATATGCTTGATGAAGCTTGCGAACTAGTTGCCGCAAAGCTGATAAGGGAACATTCTCCTATATAAGAAGGAGCCAATATAACCTCAACTTTAATTTTCCATTTTTATAAATAGATCATATATAAAGGTAAGTAGATTAATATTTCTATTTTTGCCGATATATACATTTTGAAATGACACCTTCTAAAGGAAAACTATACCTACTCCCTGTACCGCTTGGCGAGAATGCAAACCCAAAAGATGTTTTACCACAAACAGTAGAACGCTCGATTGAATTTATTGACCACTATATTGTGGAAAATGAAAAGACAGCGCGCCGTTTTATAAAGGCTATTTTGCCTACAAAAAAGCAGCCCGATTTAAAACTTTCGGTTTTAAACAAGCATACTTTAGTATCTGAACATAGTGGTTTTTTGCAGCCTTGTATGGAAGGTAAAAACGTAGGTTTAATGAGTGAAGCCGGTTGCCCGGGTGTTGCCGATCCTGGTGCTGCCATTGTAAAAATAGCGCATGAAAAGGGAATACAGGTAATACCCTTAGTAGGGCCATCATCTATACTATTGGCTATGATGGCAAGTGGTATGAATGGGCAAAGCTTTGCGTTTAATGGTTACCTGCCCATAGATAAAGGCGAAAAGAAAGCAGCACTTAAAAACTTCGAAAAATTATCTCAGGAAAAAAGCCAGTCGCAACTGTTTATAGAAACCCCTTTTAGAAATAATAAGTTATTGGATGACGTGTTAAATGCTTTACAGCCATCTACCCATGTTTGTATTGCGTGCGATATAACCTTGCCTACTGAATTGATTAAAACCAAAACGGTAGCGCAATGGAAAAAAGAAGTACCTGACTTACACAACAGGCCTACAATATTTATTGTGCACAAATTTTAAATAGCGGACGTAACCGGATTGCTCAATTGCGTACACAATGTAACTTTCGAAAATAATTTTATCATATCCCGAACAATCCTGAATTCGTTCATTATCTCTTGTTCAGTGCCTTGTACCTTGGCAGGATCAGGAAAGTTATAATGCAGTTTTTTCGCACTTGTAGCTATAAATGGGCAACGCTCTTTAGCATTATCACACACTGTAATTACAAGATCGAAATCTATATCATTATATTCGTCGATATTATTTGATGTATGTCCGGAAATATCAATACCGTCCTCATGCATTACTGCAATTGCCCGCGGGTTAACGCCATGCGTTTCTACACCGGCACTATAAATAATAGCTCTATCTGCAGCAAAATGCCTTAAATAACCCTCAGCAATTTGACTTCGGCAGCTGTTGCCTGTACATAATACAAGTATTTTTTTCATAATAACAAATTAACAGCAGCCCCCGCCGGGAGTGCAAGATTGCCCATCAACATTACCTGACATTTGTAAGCTCACTTTTGGCTTACTTGCTATACCACATTGGTCAGGTGCTAAACAAGCAGTTTGTTTATTCAATAAATTAAAGTCAGTTCCATCAAAATCCAGATCGAATTTGCCAATAGTTTGCTGCTGATATTCGACCTCAATATCAAAATCGCCCATGCCTAAAACTTTTTCAGATAAAGCAATAACATCTAATAACTTACTAGGCTTAAGCCGATGCTCAAAATCATTAGCATCCCATAGCTGAAAATTAGCCACTTCTTCTTTACGTACTGTACCGCCGCAATCGATAAAATTTTTAGTTACCACCCCTACTTCGGTAACATGAAAATTTTCCGGCACAAAAGTCCCGTTGGGCAATTTAAAATTTACTGCTTCGGCTGTAGCCAAATATCTTTTAATTTCAGAAAGCTTCATGGTAAGTATATTTTATTAGCAACATTTATTATTCTTATTGTTAAGCGACATAGCCATATGGTCAAAAAACGCTTTCACAGCTTCAATGCCTTTTTCATCAATGCAATAGCATATAGATGTCCCTTCAATAGTGCCTTTAATAAGGCCCGCGTTTTTAAGTTCTTTTAAATGCTGCGATACTGTAGGCTGCGCTAATGGCAACACATCAACTATATCTCCGCAAATACAGGTGTCAACATTTAGCAGATACTCCATTATAGCAATACGCGCCGGATGCGCTAAGGCCTTTAATACATTTGCAAGCTCATTTTGTTTTAATGTAAAACCTTCCGTTTTTGTAGTCCCCATATCTTTATCTCTATCGCTATATTGCAATATTACGATAATTATAATTATATTTACCACGTAAACTTATTTTTTTACAACAGCGTAGTAATCTTGTACTTTGTAACTTTGCAAAACTTAAACCATTATATGCAAATTAAACCACTCAGCCTGTTCGACTTTTCGCAAAAAGTAAACTATAAAAATGAAATACTTGCCGGTTTAACTGTTGCGATGACAATGATACCAGAGTCGCTGTCGTTTGCAATACTCGCGGGCTTCCCACCCCTGGTAGGCCTCTATGCTGCTTTTATTATGGGATTAGTAACTTCAATTTTCGGCGGACGCCCAGGTATGGTTTCCGGCGGGGCAGGTGCAACCGTTATTGTACTTATTGCATTAATGCAATCTCATGGTATAGAGTATGTATTTGCTGCGGTAGCCATGGCAGGAATATTTCAAATAATGGTAGGCTTGTTTAAACTGGGTAAGTTTATTAGGCTGGTACCACAACCGGTAATGTACGGGTTTGTTAACGGCCTTGCAGTGGTTATATTTATGTCGCAACTAACTCAGTTTAAAACAATGGTTAATGGCGAAACCGCATGGCTCACGGGTAACACCTTATATATAATGGCTGGCCTTGTCGCCCTAACCATTGCCATAGTAATGGGTTTCCCGAAAATAACAAAAGCAGTTCCTGCATCGTTAGTGGCTATAATTGTCGTGTCTATAGTAGTGCTTGCTTTTGGCATTGATACTAAAACCGTTCAGGATATCGCATCGGTACAGGGTGGCTTCCCTCCTTTTCATATCCCAAACATCCCTGTAAATTTTGAGACCTTACAAATAGTTATGCCTTATGCCTTAATAATGGCTGCGGTAGGCCTCACCGAAGGTTTACTTACCCTAAACCTTGTAGATGAAATTACAGGCACCCGCGGCAATAGTAACCGTGAATGCATTGCCCAAGGCGGTGCTAATATTGCCAATGGTTTCTTTTTCGGTATGGGTGGCTGCCCAATGATCGCGCAAACGCTGGTAAATCTTTCAGCGGGATCGAGGGCAAGGCTATCGGGCATAGTTGCCGCTATTACTATACTACTTATCATACTATTTGGGGCGCCAATAATAGGCCGCCTACCTATGGCAGCACTAGTTGGCGTGATGATGATGGTTGCCATTGACACTTTTGAGTGGGCCAGTTTTAGAGTTATTAACAAAATGCCGCGCCACGATATATTTATAGGTATAACAGTTGCTGTTATTACTGTGTTATTACACAATTTAGCACTTGCTGTACTTGTAGGCGTTATACTTTCGGCATTGGTATTTGCGTGGGATAATGCCAAGCGTATACGGGTTACCAGCATTACTGATACTAATAATATAAAACAATATGCAGTTACCGGTCCGCTTTTCTTCGGATCGATTGCAGGTTTTATCGAGAGTTTTGATATAGCAAATGATCCTGATGAAGTGGTTATAGATTTTAAAGACAGTAGGGTTGCAGATATGTCGGCTATTGATGCCCTTAGCAATTTAACGCAAAAGTATAGTACCGCAGGGAAGACAATCCGACTTAAGCATTTAAGTAACGATTGTATAAAACTTTTAAAAAATGCGGAGGGTATAATTGAGGTAAATATTGTAGAAGATCCTACTTATAAGGTGGCAGCTTCGAAATAGTATCGTAAAACTATCTGGCTATAGGATATTCTTAGTTAATTGAAGACAAGAGCGACTAACAAAAACTTCGACAATATCAATTACGAAACAATTTAGAGACGCTATTTTAGCATATCACCATAAAAGCAGACTCTAAATTAAACTATCGTTTTTAATTCAGTAAGTTAAGAATAAAGGTAAGTAAGTTCATTAATAATATCTAAATTTGATGATCCTTACCTACTTTATTATGAATCTTAATTATGAAATCGCCATATACACATGTATAGGGTTGTGCCTCACTATATACTTGCTTTATAAGTATCTAAACACAACATCTCAGTTTGTTAACCGAAAGCAAAATCTTGTCGCAAGGCATCAAAAACTAAGGGCGAAGTCGTTAAAACTTCAGGAAGCCCTAAGCAGACATATACTTTCATCGCACGCTGAAAAAGATATTTTCATGGATTCCATAACTTACAATGACTACTCAAGGTATCTGAAAAAAAATCATATTCAGAATCTCTCAGATAAAAATTATGTGAAGCTTAAAAATAACAACAACAGACTTTTTCTTAAGAGCGTAGCATCGATGTTAGACACTCAGGAAGCAAAGCTTAAGCAAGCTGAAATTGATTTGCAGAACATATTAAATAATGATGATCAGGTTTTAAACTTCGACGCGCCAGTATTTAATTAAGCCTTACTTTAGGTTGCGGATGAGCAACAATGTTAGAAGTATCATATCCGCCAAACTTTTTGATATAACTTTTTAACGATGTACCAAAACCATCTCTAAAGGTTTTACGTCCATTAGTATTTAAAAAGTTTTTTACAGAGTTAGCACCTGCTAAGTGAGCGGCTGCCAAAAGCCCTGATTCTGTAATTTTAACACCGCGTATTGTTTTGCCGTCAAATTTATCGATCTCGCTCCTCAACTCCCATTTATTTTTACATAACAATGCTTTAAAAGCACGTTCCTGCAAGCCGGGGTTATTTAAAAATTTGATTGAATTTGTAATTCCTAATGCTCTTAAAGCACTTTTACCAAATTGGTATTTACCCATATAACCGTATCGGTTAACCAATTTGTAAAGACCCTGCGATTCTTTAATCGCTATTGCCTGTTTAAAGCCCACATATGATTTTCCGGTGAAAGGAAAATGAAAGTTTACTTTGGCAGTTTCATCTATTGTAGGAACAGAGTAGTTTGTAATTTCGTCTTCAGCAAGGTGAAAACCTTCAATTCGTCCAAATTGCTTTTCTTCTTTGGCTTTAAAGCCCGAACTTACTATTGCAATAAAAAGGGCTAAGCCCAAAAAATATGTCCATCTTTTAATCATGAGTTTTGATTGCTCATAAACTGTCACTTTATGAATTTCACAGATGCAAATATACGAAAAAATCTTACCTTGATTTACAGCACCTTAGCAACAGCTTTACTTTAACAATGCTTTAAGAAAACATATTATCGTAGGAAAAGCGCCTAAACAACCTGAAACAAAGGGCTTACCGAAGATAACCCCCAACCTTGTTTAAGCCCTAAATTTTTATCAAAAAAAATCCCGAATAGGTACAAAACCATCCGGGAAAGTATATTTTTTAGTAGGAAATTACCTATTTATCCCCATCTTGTTTACCCAGGCAACGTACTTTTGACGATTAACTTCATGCTGAGCAGCTGTAACAGCAAATTCATGATACCCGAAATTAGTTACGCTTGCGCAAAAATAAATGTAATTATGCTTTTCAGGATTTAGTACAGCATCAAGCGCGGTGATATCCGGCATAGCAATAGGCCCTGGTGGCAAACCTTCATATTTATACGTATTGTATGGCGAATCTACAACCAAATCTTTATAAAGAACTCGTTTTATAACCTGATCGAAGTCGCCGGTTTGCTTTTTAATCGAATATATTACCGTAGGGTCGGCCTCCAGTTTCATGCCTCTGTTTAAACGGTTAAGATATACACCTGCCACACGAGGCCTCTCATCCGTTTTAACGGTTTCTTTATGCACAATGGCGGCCAAGGCAGATACCTGCAACGGCGTTAAGCTAAGAGCCTCTGCTTTAGCCAAACGCTCCGGAGTCCAGAAACGTCGGTATTCTTTCATTAATTTATCCCTTACTTTAGTCGCCGTAGTATTCCAATAAAACTCGTAAGTGTTTGGTATAAAAATACTTAACACATTATCTTCAGTAAAGCCATTTTCATCTAAAAAAGCTTTATCTGTAAAGGCCTGTAATAATTTTAAGCTGTCCGGTTCTATTTGCTGCGATATACGGCCTACTGCCCTTTGCAATGTTTCCTGATTATTAAAGGCAATATCTACCGCTACAGGCTGGCGTAGCGCATTTATAATATCGTTACTGCCCATATCTCTCGTTAATATAAATTTACCTGCCTTTACATTTTCAGGATATTTCTTTTTATCTGCAGTAGTCTCAAAACGATCCATATCTTTTACATATGGTTTTACCAATGCCATAACATCAGTAAACGATGCTCCGGTGGGTATATACACTGCGACTTCACTTTTTGTAAAAGAGGTATTGGGTGCCATAACATCTTTATACAGCATGTAACCATAAATGGTACCGGCAATAATTACAACAAGCGAAAAAATGCCTACAATTTTTTTTAAGTTCAAAATAATAAAATTTAAATAGTGTTTATTAATTGGTATAAAGCTTCGTCAAAATAGTTGTTATCTCTTTTATTCCAGTCATTTTTAACCCCAATTTGCTTAAAACCAAAATTAGTAAAAAGGGTGGTACTCGCAACATTGGCTAAGTCTATATTTGCGTATAATTGGTGTAATTGCAGTTTTGTAAAGGCGTACTGTATAACAAGACCCAAAGCTTCTTTACCCAAGCCGTTATTTCTATCGGTAACATCATTAATAATAATACCTACCCCTGCCCTATTATTAACAGGATCAAAATCAAAAAGATCGATTAGCCCTAATGCATCAAAGCTGTCTTTTTTACAAATAGCAAGTCGTAGCTGTTTTGCCTCATAAATATCCTGGTGGGCATTTTCAAGGTACTGTCGTATAAGAAAGCGGCTGTAAGGAGTTTGCGTATTGCTAACCTCCCACATAGCTTCGTTATTCTCTACAAGGTAAATAAAATCAACATCTTCCGGCTCAAGGGCACGCAGGTAAATGGTACTGCCTGTTAGGGTTACCATGCGGTTTCGCCTTTAAACACAAAGGATGCCGGCCCGGTTAGGTATACATTACTATACTCTTTATTGCTTCGTGTAAATGACACCTTAAGTTCGCCTCCGGGTGTCTGCAGGCAGATGGTATCAGTCTCGGCTTTGCCTAAAATATTCATAGCTATCGCAACTGCGGTTACGCCGGTACCACATGAAAAAGTTTCATCTTCTACACCGCGTTCATAAGTACGTACTGAAAATTTGTCAGGAGCAAGCTGACTTACAAAATTTACATTGCTTCCTTTTTCGCCATACAAACCGCTATAGCGAATGTTAGACCCTATGCCTTTTACATCAAGATTTGGTAAATCGTGTACCAACTCTACGTGGTGAGGCGATCCGGTATCCAGAAACACGTAATCCTCATAGACCAACACTTCATTGACATCTTTCATTCGCAGCGATACAATTTGGTTTTCATCAATTGTAGCATGGTGTGGCCCATCGGTAGCAATAAATTCTGTCTCAGTAGAGATAATACCTAATGCATTGGCGAAAGCCACTATACACCTGCCGCCATTACCGCACATGCTGCTTTGATTTCCATCAGAATTATAATACACCATACGAAAATCGGTGCTTTCATCGTTCTCTAATAATATAAGCCCATCAGCACCAATGCCAAATCTTCGGTCGCACAGCTGCTCAACAAGTTTGGTATTATTTTTGGGAAATATATTAGTGCGGTTATCAACCATTATAAAGTCGTTACCGGTGCCTTGATATTTGTAAAATGTGTGTTTCATTATTGCAGTATTACAGGCAAAAGTACAAATATAAACGACATAAAAATAGGGTTAGCCGCACAGTTTAAGCTAATAATTTAACCTATAAACATTAAATACTTTTTTAATTATGAAAAGAATTTCGAGCTTGTTTTTGGTATCCCTTTTAAGCGGTGCCACTACCCTTGGAGCATACAAACTGGTATTTGATAATGACACAAATACATCTGCATTATCTGTTGCTGCTCCTCAAAGTGCAATGACGCGTAACGTATCGATCGGCGCGCCGGAATCGGTAGATTTTACTTCGGCGGCAGACCAGGCGGTTCATACCGTAGTGCACGTTAAAAATACTACTTACAGAACTGCCAGTAACCCTTTAATGGAATATTTCTACGGCTCCCGTGGTGGCCAGCAACAGGCACAGGTAGGTACCGGTAGCGGTGTTATTATTACTGCCGACGGCTACATAGTTACTAATAACCACGTTATACAGGATGCATCTGAACTAGAGGTTACCCTTAACAACAATAAAACCTATAAGGCAAAACTAGTGGGTACCGATTCTAAAATGGATATTGCCTTACTAAAAGTAGAAACTAAGGATAAACTACCGTATGCTACCTTTGGAAATAGTGACGATATTAAAGTGGGCGAATGGGTATTGGCCGTAGGTAACCCTTACAACCTTACAAGTACTGTAACCGCAGGTATTGTTTCGGCTAAAGCCAGAAATCTTGCTAAAGACGGATTACAGTCGTTTATTCAGACAGATGCCGCGGTAAATCCCGGTAATAGCGGTGGGGCATTAGTGAACACCCGAGGCGAACTTATTGGTATCAATACCATGATTTCGAGCATGACAGGGTCGTACGTTGGCTATTCGTTTGCCGTACCTAGCAATATTACCCGTAAAATTATTGAAGATATTATGGAGTATGGTAATGTGCAAAGAGGTATACTTGGCGTGCAGGGTGGAGAACTTAACAGCATGTCGAGTAAAGAACTTGGCGTGAACGAAACCCAAGGTTTTTATGTTAATAGTGTTGTAGAAAAATCGGGGGCTCAAAAAGCGGGTATCAAAAAAGGTGATATCATTGTTAAGATAGACAACCATGTTATTAACGGCTTTGCAGACATTAACGCTGCAGTAGTTACCAAACGCCCTAATGATGTAGTTAAGGTAGAAGTTAACCGTAACGGCAGTGTGATTATGATGCCTGTAACGCTTAGTAAAAACGAGATAAACAGTTTTGTGTACGATGGCTTTGAACTTGAAGATTTAAGTGCGGCCGAAAAGAAACAGCTGAAACTAAACTACGGTGTACGAATTAAAGAGATTACCGATGAGCAGTACATGCCCTATTATGATGATTTAAAAGATGGTATTATTCTAAGCATTAACAATGTGAAAGCACAGGATATCGAAACAGTATCTGGCATACTATCTCAAAAAGACAAAAACCAGCGCGTACGTGTAGAGATGCTAACTAAAAACAGGCAGGTGGTTAGATTTATAATGTAATCTATATTGCCTTAATCAAAAAGCCCCAAACGTAAAGTTTGGGGCTTTTTTTATATATAAAAATAACGTTATTAAAAGCCTTGTTTCTTTTCTACGTTCACGGTACGAACCTCGTCATCCGCAGTAATTTGGACAGTATAGTTGCCGTAATCAAGTCCGCTAAAATCAAATCTTGAAAAGTTAGCGTCGATATTTTCTACCGATACCGGCTTGCCCTGGTTATCAAATATCAATACATTATTAATAGTACCCTTATACTGTATGGTTAGGTAATCCTGCACAGGGTTAGGAAAAACCTTTAATGGATCGTCATCCGCTAAGGGCGCATTTGTTATATTATCCTGAATTGCGGCGACATTACTTATGTAAAGGTAGTATCCATTAGTATAATCATTGCCGCCGCCTGCACTAAAACGCACGTAAACCTTGCTATTACGTGCCGGAGTAAACGCTACCTTTCTAAATGTGCAATCGTACGTTGCCCTATGGTTTCTAGCCGTAACAACGTCGATAACCGTCCACGGCCCGTTCACTGTTGGCCCATATTCTACAGCGAGCGATCCCCAGCTATTACCTGTAGCAGGTTGGTAAGGCAATACATTGTTGTACAGCAATACCTTATAGTTGTAGCTTAATACAATTTGCTCCCCATTGCTAATACCCAAACTTGGTGTTGTGGTATTTACGGCAATTAAGGTATCAGCAAAATTTTTGTATAGTGCTCTATATGCATAAGGGCTGTCACATGGTACAGCGTCGGTAACATTAAAATCTAATGTTGTCCAATTATGTTTTGTTGTTGCGAAATCCTGAGTATAATTTACCTGAGCATTTAAGTTTTGAAAAGACAATAAACCTCCTGCTATAAGTAAACAAAATAACAGTTTAAGTAGAGTAGTTTTCATGGTAACAATATTGTGTTCGGCTATATGAAGTTACAATATAGAATCCTGAAAAACAGCATAAAACACAAGTTTAACGCATCCTTCTGAAAGTGTTGACACAAATTAACGGGAATAAATCACGACTGTAAGATTGATTTTCAAAACACAGGTCTTAAAAACAAAAAAGCAGCTGTTCGGCTGCTTTTTTTGATATAGTACTACAATAAACTTTATCTTTTAATAATTTTAATCGTACTCGAGTATTTTCCGCTTTCAATTTTAACCAGGTATGTACCGGTAGGCAGTACTTTCAAATCGATACCTACCGTTTTATCAAACGCTTTTTGAGACGCTACTTCCTGCCCTAACAAATTATATACCTTTATAGTATCAATAATATTTTCGCTTGTAATAGTAAATAGGTCTGTAACGGGATTAGGATAGTAGCTAAACTTTCCTAAATTAAAATCTGCTGCTGATAATACTACATTTACAGTAACCGCAAACACCTTACTTTGACAGTCATTTAGTTTTTGTATAGCATAATATGTTTTGCCGTTTGCAATAATTGAAGTCATTGTAAGCGGATTTTCACCGTTTATAGCGTCCAATTCTGTTGCAAACCAATTTACTTCTGCCCCATCGATAACCTCGATAAATATATCAGAGATTAGAGCATCTTTACCATTTTGTACTGTAATTGTCTGAGTACTCTCGCCTTTTATATCAGGCATATTGCACCCATCCTGCACCGAAACAAGGTAATCTTCCGCTTGGCCATACCCAAACTGAAACCCCGGCCCGCAGGTAACCCTGGCAAAACGTGCATAGTTCTTAATAATTCTCATAGTAGCCTTCCCTGTTAAAGCACTTAACGGCACTGCAATATCTGCAACAAGTTCTACATCATCTTCTCCGTTAGAATTTACAATGCATCCCACCTCATATTTTTCACCAGCATCCGTAAAGTCACCATTTTGATTCCAGTCCATCAAAACCGTAAAACAATTTTTAAAGGTGCCGCCGGGGTTATTCGTATTTCCTTTTAAAGTTATAGGATAGGTCTTGCCTTTAACCACATTGCCCGGAGTAAGACCTCTAAAGTCTTCTAATGATGGTGCTCCGTTTACTACAGCGGAAGTTCTATTATTAATTCCGGCAAATTTAACCAGACTAATGGGTTCAATAGTACTCCTGAATATAATATCGCAAACACATACATATCCACTGCTTATTACCTTAACAGGATCGCTAATGGTCTGCTCGCCAGTTGCGTTACAGGTTACTATAGCCCTATACCATGTTGTTTCTTTTTGTGCCGTAGTTATCCTGTCGTTGTTACCATCTACAGCAATATTTGTAAATATAGTTCCATCTACAGATTGCTGCCATTGGTAAGACAGTCCCGATGAAGCGTAATAAGGGCTTAATGACACTACAGCATTTTGACTATTGCAAAGGTTGTTGGCAGATGTTATTGCTGTTGAAGCCTCAGGCTTATCGGCACACGGCAATCCTGGCGCCTGTACTAATTGTACATTATCAAAATACACATAAAAATCTTGTTCAGGTATTTCAATATTCGCCTCGAGCGTTACCCTTATATATAAGTTAGCACCGGTTGTTGGTGTAAATGTTACCGTTCTAAAGGCGCAATTAGCCGATTCAGTATGGTTTTCTGTAGTTACCCTGTCTATAACCGTCCACTCTCCGTTAATGTCTGTAGCATATTCAAAAATTAGCCATCCCCAATCTATCGCTCCTGATACCGGACTATTGAAAAAATCCAGTAATTTATAATCGTAGCTAAATGTAATGGGCTGATTATTACAGGCACCTAACGATTTTGTGGTGGACGATACCGGCACCGCAATGCTGTTGATACTAAATGTTTCGCCGGCATAGCTCCTGGTTCCGCTACACGGTAAAGTTTTAGACCGTTGGTATACATCGCTCGACCATGAGTTGTTTTCAGACTCGAAATCTTCGTAGTAATCTATTTGAGAAAAGACGTTATGGAAAGTGATAAAAAGTAAAAGCGTGAAAAGTGATTTTACGGTAAGTAATTTTTTAATCATAAACGTTGTTTTGTGAGGCCTAAAATAATACTTATACAGTAAAATAAATGCGCAGCTCATCATATAAGTTTCATTTTACAAAGTATTCGCAAAGCAATGAAAATTAAGTAAAAATATTGCGATATATTTTACGCAAACGATTGAGATTTTATATATTTGCCAATACAACACACAACTAAACTGTATTAGGTAATGAATAACGCAATTTTGTACGAGAAGGAATTATCGTATCAGGCCAACAGACGAAAGGCCGGAGTAGAATTTATTAATATTGTAAGCGAATTATGGTATGATAAATCGATTGAACTGGTGCTATTTCGTAACCAACTTATAGACAAAGGTATTGGCGAAATTATGAACCTTCATGAATATGCCTGCGAGTTTATAAAGAAGCCTATAAACGTTTTTGATACGGTAGAAATTGCGCGCGCTATTAAGCAAGCTAACCTGCCACCTTCACGTATTGATATTGGTAAATTAACCTACGAATACCATCTGGAAAACAACACATATAATGATGCTACCGCATTTGTAGGGGATAAACTAAAAGATTCTAAATCAGGAAAGAGTATTACACCGAAAGATGTAGTGCTATACGGCTTTGGACGAATAGGCAGATTGCTTGCCCGGGAAATGATGAGTAAAATTGGTAATGGCACACAACTGCGACTGCGGGCCATTGTTGTTCGTGATAAAAATGATGCATTACTGCTTGCTAAAAGGGCATCGCTGCTAAAACACGACTCGATACACGGTGATTTTGAAGGATCTGTAGTTGCAGACCCAACTAACAATACGCTTATAATAAATGGCACTACCATACATATAATAAGCGCAAATGCCCCCGAAGATATCGACTATACTTACTATGGCATAAACAACGCATTACTGATAGATAATACGGGGGCATTTACAACTGCAGAGGCGCTTGCACGCCATAAAACCTGTAAAGGCATAGAGAAAGTGTTATTAACTGCTCCCGGTAAGGGCATACCAAACGTTGTATACGGTGTTAACCATAACGATTATAGTGTAGATGATACCCATATATGGTCGGCAGCATCATGTACTACAAACGCTATTACCCCTATATTGAAAGTAATAGAAGATACATTGGGTATAGTTAAAGGACATCTCGAAACAATCCACGCATATACTAACGACCAGAACCTGGTAGATAATATGCATAAAAAATACCGCCGTGGCAGGGCAGCAGCTTTAAATATGGTTATTACAGAAACCGGAGCAGGCACTGCTGTTGCCAAAGCAATACCTACACTTTACGGTAAATTAACATCTAACGCTATACGCGTCCCTGTTCCTAACGGATCGCTCGTTGTGGTTAACCTTGATGTAGAACGCGCAACCAGTATTGAAGAGATTAACGAAATAATGAAGCACTACGCCCTGGAAGGAGAGTTAGTGGAACAAATTAAATATTCATTAAATAATGAGCTGGTTTCGTCGGATATCGTTGGTACATCCGCTCCCTCGATTTATGACAGCAATGCCACTATTGTAAATGCAGACGGAAAAAACATTATACTATACATCTGGTATGATAATGAGTATGGGTACAGCCATCAGGTTTTGAGGCTGGCTAAACATATTGCTAAAGTAAGGCGCTATACGTATTACTAATATTACAAGACCATTTTTTTTATAATTGTTGATTTCCGCTCCTACAATCCAAACGGGGGCGGATTTTTTTATTTTACAATTATAACGCCTAATAATTAATTTACGCCTAAATTTTCAGGTTGGTTCAATGTTTAATTACTTAATAAATAACTCTTGAATTTTTATAACAATTACTTACTTACGTGTAGGTTAAAGATTTTAATCGTCACTTTGATAAGTGTAAAATTTATATTAATTTTGGTCTTTCAAAATCTTTGGGGGACTTTGAATTATTTCAATTACAATCCTTTCCTGTTACAGGAAAGGATTTTTTATTTATAAATAATTTACCTCGCAAAATCATAGACTAAAACAAGTACTATTATTACATAAAAAAACTCCCCTGCTTTCGCGGGAGAGTTTTATACTATAATAATTAAAGATAAACTAAGCGTTTAAAGCTGCTTCACCGGCTGCCGCGATAAGGTTAAGCGCAGATCCTGCTACAAACCAGCCAATCTGGCCTTCGTTGTAACTGTGGTTAACCACAATAGTATCTGTAGTACCGTTATCGTGAACAATCTCGATAGTAATTTGTTTACCCGGGGCAAACTCTTTAAGATCTGTAAAGTTAAACGTATCGTTCTCTTGTATTTTATCGTAATCAGCCTCATTATCAAAAGTAAGCGCAAGCATACCTTGTTTTTTAAGGTTGGTTTCATGTATACGTGCAAACGATTTTACCAATACTACTTTTACACCAAGGTGCCTAGGCTCCATTGCCGCGTGCTCACGAGATGAACCTTCGCCATAGTTATGGTCGCCCACAACAATACTTGGTACACCTGCTGCTTTGTAAGCGCGTGCCGTTGCAGGAACTGCATCGTACTCACCTGTAAGCTGGCTTTTTACGTTATTAGTTTTTTGGTTAAAGGCGTTTACTGCACCAATAAGCATATTGTTAGATATGTTATCAAGGTGACCACGGAAACGTAACCAAGGGCCTGCCATAGAAATATGGTCTGTAGTACATTTACCAAATGCTTTAATAAGCAATTTAGCGCCAGTAATGTTTTGGCCATCCCATGCCGTAAACGGAGCTAATAACTCTAAACGTTCAGATGTTGGGCTAACAATAATTTGTACACCCGAGCCATCTGCAGCAGGAGCCTGGAATCCAGGATCTTCAGCATCAAAACCTTTCGGCGGTAACTCATTACCTGTTGGTTCATCCAGCATTACTTCTTCGCCATCTTCATTGATAAGCTTATCTGTAATAGGATTAAAACCAAGGTCGCCCGCAATAGCAAGAGCAGTTACAAGTTCTGGCGAACCTACAAATGCAAGTGTGTTTGGGTTACCATCGGCACGTTTAGAGAAGTTACGGTTAAAAGAGTGAACAATAGTGTTACGCTCCTCTTTTTCAGCACCTTCCCTGTCCCACATACCAATACATGGTCCGCAGGCATTTGCAAACACTGTAGCACCAATTTTATCGAATGTATCAATAAAACCATCGCGCTCTATAGTATAACGTACTACTTCAGATCCTGGAGTAATTGTAAATTGTGATTTTGTTTTAAGATTTTTCTCAGCCACTTGTTTTGCAAGAGAAGCCGATCGCGAAATATCTTCGTAAGATGAGTTGGTACAAGAACCAATTAAACCAACCTGAATGTTTAAAGGCCAGCCGTTTTTCTCAGCTTCTTCTCTCATTTTAGAAATAGGCGTAGCTAAATCCGGAGTGAAAGGACCGTTTAAGTGCGGCTCAAGTTCAGAAAGGTTAATCTCAATAACCTGGTCAAAATATTGCTCAGGGTTAGCGTAAACTTCATCATCACCTGTAAGGTAAGCAGCAACTTTATCAGCAGCATCAGCGACATCAGCACGATTCGTAGCACGTAGGTAACGGCTCATAGAATCGTCATAACCAAATGTAGAAGTTGTAGCTCCTACCTCTGCACCCATGTTACAAATAGTACCTTTACCAGTACATGACATAGCTGTAGCACCTTCGCCAAAATATTCGATAACAGCACCGGTACCACCTTTAACAGTTAGTATACCAGCAACTTTAAGAATAACATCTTTAGGCGCAGTCCAGCCAGAAAGTTTACCTGTAAGCTTAACACCTATAAGTTTAGGAAATTTAAGCTCCCAAGCCATACCACTCATAACGTCTACAGCATCTGCACCACCTACTCCAATAGCAAGCATACCTAAACCTCCGGCGTTAACAGTATGAGAGTCAGTACCAATCATCATACCTCCTGGAAAAGCATAATTCTCGAGTACTACCTGGTGAATAATACCCGCACCCGGTTTCCAAAACCCAATGCCATATTTATTTGAGATAGACGAAAGGAAATCAAAAACCTCATTGCTTTGCTCTTTGGCACGCTTTAAATCGGTTTTAGCATCAACTTTTGCCTGTATAAGGTGGTCGCAGTGTACAGTAGTGGGCACGGCAACACGAGGTTTACCGGCATGCATGAACTGAAGCAGGGCCATTTGAGCTGTCGCATCCTGGCAGGCTACCCTGTCCGGTGCAAAATCTACATAATCCTTACCTCTTGTAAAAGCTTTAGTTGCATTGCCTTCCCATAAGTGAGAATATAAGATTTTTTCTGATAGTGTAAGCGGACGGCCAACAAGATCGCGTGCCTTGTCCACGCGTTCAGCCATGTTCTCATACACCTTTTTGATCATTTCAATATCAAAAGCCATAATAAGTATATTAATATTCGTTTGTAAAAAGTCCGTAAATTTACTTAAACTTATTCCAATTAAAAAATTTTTAGCGATTCTTTAATTTGACGGAATAATTATTTATAAACATTCTACTTTACTGCATTTACTCTAATAAAATTAAGAAGTGGAGCATCTTAATTAAATAATATTGTATTTTTTAAGAACTATTAACGATTTGCGAAAAAACTACTTAATATTATAAATATACCACACTAACCCGATTTCGTTAAGATTTATTTTAAGATAGAATTTAGCTCGATATAGTAAATTATAAAGGTTTAGCTGTCTTTTTATATTTGATATAGTAGTAAATGTTCACTACTGCCAAAACAATTACAATACAAAACAGCACGCCTCTTACAACCATACCGCTACTAAAGTTACCAAAGGTTTTATAATCTGTGGCGACAGGGCCAAGCATGTAAACCGAAAAAATTATCGCAAGTACGCTTATAGCAAATCCGGCAATTTTATTGTTTACAAACATTTGAGTAACAAGTAAAGCTGTTATTACCAACGCTGTATAATTAATAACATCAAGCGACTCATAGTCTGAAATAAACCAGCCTATCGCTAAAATTGTAAAGAAGCCCAGTGGTACAAAGCGAGTAATTTTTTCCATAAATTTAAAGGTATAAAAAAAGCTGTTTAAAACAGCTTTTCAATTATCATTTCTTCGGTAATACCTTCCGCATCTGCCTTATAGTTTTTTATAATACGGTGGCGTAAAATACCGGTAGCTACCGCCTGTACATCTTCTATATCTGGCGAAAATTTACCTTTTAGCGCAGCATTTGCCTTTGCCGCCAATATTAAGTTTTGCGATGCCCTTGGCCCTGCGCCCCAATCTAAATACGATTTTACATAATCGTTACTAAGAGGGTTACCCGGCCTTGTTTTATTTACAAGCGTTACCGCATACTCGATAACATTATCTGCAACCGGAATGCGGCGGATAAGGTGTTGAAAATCGGTAATTTCCTGAGCCGTAAATAACGGATTTACCGTAACGTTTGTATCTGCAGTTGTGTTTTTAACCACTTGGACTTCTTCTGCAAACGTAGGATAATCTAATTTTATAGCAAACATAAAACGGTCTAACTGCGCTTCAGGTAACGGATAAGTTCCTTCCTGTTCAATAGGGTTTTGGGTTGCCAGTACAAAATAGGGTAACTCTAATTTATGATGATGCCCCGCAATGGTCACCGCTTTTTCCTGCATAGCCTCTAGTAGGGCTGCTTGTGTTTTTGGCGGGGTACGGTTAATTTCGTCTGCCAGAACGATGTTACTAAATATAGGCCCTTTTATAAATTTAAACTGTCTATTTTCGTCTAGTATCTCACTACCTAAAATATCCGACGGCATTAAGTCGGGCGTGAACTGTATACGTTTAAAGCCTAACCCTAACGCCTGCGATATAGTATTTACCATTAAGGTCTTCGCTAATCCCGGCACACCTACTAAAAGCGCATGACCTCCTGAAAAGACTGCCAGTACTATTTGGTTAATTACATCTTCCTGCCCTACTATTATTTTTGCTATCTCTCTTTTTAAAGCGGCTTGCTTCTCTACTAAGTTTTGTATAGCTGCTACGTCTGACATAGTTGGTTTTTTGATTAAAAATTAAAGCTAAGGAAATTCCTTAGCTTCAAACTTATAAATTATTTTATTGTTTACCTAAACATAAGGCCACAAAGACTATTTTTTTAGCCAGTTGTTTACAAACTTACATTCGCGGTATTCGCCATTAATTTTAACGTAAGTGGTTTTGATTTTCTCGGTGCTCCACTTACCAATAGTTTTACGCTGCTTTTCTTTCAAGGCAAGATCTTTAATTTTAGTATAATCTTTAGCGTAATCTGCAGGATGCTCATCAAAATGATTTTTTACCGTTAGCAATTTATAGCTTTGTACACCTCTTGGGTCTACATCTAAGATAGGATCTGATACTTGGTTGCTTTTTAAATCAGCCACCTGGTTGTAAAGTGTAGGGTCCATTTTAGTAAGTTCAAATCGGGTTTCAAGAGTACGTGGATTCATTAGTAAACCACCACTATTGCGGGTTTCCTTTTCATCCGATTCAGATCGTGCCGCATCTTCAAATGCAATCTCGCCGTTATCTATTTTCCTTTTAATTCCCTCTGCTTTTTCCTTAGCTTTTTTAAGAGACTCCGGCGTAACTTTTGGACTCATTAAAATATGACGAACATCAATTTCCTGACCTCTTATTTTCTCTACATAAATAAGATGATAGCCATACTCCGATTCAACAGGATCGGAGATTTCACCTTCGGCTAAACTAAAAGCGGCGTCTTTAAACTCCTTTACAAATTGTGTTTTACGTGTCATTTTATAAAAACCACCGCTGGATTTAGACCCCGGGTCTTCACTATAAAGTACTGCCTTACTATAAAAGCTCGAACCGTTTTCGATGTCTATTTTCATAGCCTTTAGCTTGTCTATCACTATTTGTTTCTCTGCCTGGGTTATCTCCGGCTTAACAACAATTTGTGCAACCTCCATCTCGGCGCCAAATAGCGGAATATCTTCTTTTTTAAACTGCTGGAAAAACTGTCTCACCTCTTCAGGTGTAATTTCTACAGCATCGATAATCTTTTTTTGCATCTGCTCTGTAAGCTTCTGCGTTTTAATCATATCAAAAAGCTCCGTCTTAAACGTCTCAAGGTTTTTCTTTTTAAAGTAGGCTACCATTTTATCCGGAGTGCCAAGCTGCTCAACAAAATAGTCAATTTGCTGATTCATCTTTTCGTTCACCTCAGCATCTGTAACTATAATACTATCCTGTATTGCATGGTGCGCATACAATTTATCTTCTAAAAGCTTACCCAAAAGTTCGCAACGTGAAACATCTTCAATAGGCACATTTTGCGCCTGCAACTCTTTATACATCAAATCGATGTCAGAATCCAGAACCACAAAATCGCCCACTACGGCAATAACGCCATCTACTTTTATTTTACCGCCTGGTCCCGCCTTTGCAACAGGTTTAACGCTGTCCTTAGCAGTCTCTTTAATAATTTCCTGTGCCGAAGCAGCAATGCTAAAAAAGGCAAGGGCAAAAAGCAGTGTAAACCTGCTATTTATAAATTTCATATTTATTGTTTTTAATCGCGTCATCCGTAATTTCTTTTTGAAACTTTTTTATTAACTCCAGTTTCCTGTTATTTATTATCACCTCATGCAAGGTTGGCTTTATGTACTCAAAAGGTGCCTGCTGGTTCCTGTCTAAAACAGCTGAAACCTTTACAAGGTATACATCTACCGAATCAGGATATTGATACGACATAGCCCTTGTTACATATTTATCCCGGTTTTCAGGGTTTATAAAGGGCAGCTTTTGGTATACCTCGTTCATGCTCGTCCATACCGTATCGTTAAAGGCATAACTTTTAAACTGCAACGCCATATCATTAAGCTTTTCAATATCCCGCCTGTTACCGCTTAAAAACCGTTGGCGTGCAAGTGCAAGCTTAGGATGGTCTCTCTGCATACGAATGTACCTTAACCGCACCAGCGTATTTGTTGTACGAAAGTTTTGCTTATTGGTATTATAGTATTTTACCAGCTCTTCATTCGATACTACCGTATCGGCAGTTTGCTGTACCACCGCCTCGAGGTACGCTTTTGTATAAAGGTCTTCCGCATATTGTTTTACAAGTGCGTCAAGCTCCATTTGCTTATCACTGCTAATATTGATTACAGCGGCATCGTACAATAATTTTTGAGATGCCCAGCGATCTATGTAGCTTTTTACAATTACAGTACTATCTTGTTTAGATGTTCCTTCAGGAATGATACCTTTCATTTCGTCCTTATGCAGGTAAGCATCATTAACCCTTGCTACGGCATTTTCTGGCGATGCAACATCTTTATCTGCGCAGGCAAAGATAGTAAAGGCAACCAGTAGCAGCAACGCTTTGTTTACCATATTACTGGTTAAGATCTTTTTTTACTTTTTTGAAGGCAGCTGCGTTTACTTTAACAGTAAACTCTTTGTTAAGCTCATTAACCCAGTTATCTTCTAAATATTGCTGGTAATCATTTACTACATGGCCTTTAGCTTCTTCTAATGTTTTCTGACCCGCAGGCAATAACTTCGTGGTATTTAAAACATAGTAATAGTTACCATCTTTAATAACCTCAGAAACTCCTGTTTTCCATACCGCCTGTTTTGGCAATGCTTCACTGTCCTGTTCAAAAGTGCCTGATTTTTCAATCACATTAACTTTACCACCAGTATTAAGTTTTTGAGTTATATAGTCAGCAGTCTTGTTTTTCAGCAAAAACGCCCTTGTGATTTTAATATGTTTTTCGCTTGTAGATGAGTAAACCTGGGTTTCTACCCGTGCTTTCCATTGATATTTAGTTTTATTAGCATCATAAAATTTCTGAAGGCCTATTGTATCATTTTTAGCTTTGTCCCAAATCTCTTTTTCCATAAGGTCAAAAAGCAGTAACCCATCGCGGTACTCCTCCATTACCTGTGCAAACTCAGGATAGTGTTTTTCAAGGTTATCGCTGTAGTATGCGTTTAGCTGTTCATCTGTATAACGTTGTACAAGCATTTCTGTAACTGCCGGAATGGTCTTTTTCGCCAGTCCTAAATTTTGCTGTGTTGCAACATATTCTAAAAACTGTTTCCCTGTTAACTTTTTATCATTGTTAATTGTTATGAGTGTTCTATCATACTTATTAAGATCAGTTGGTAACTTCCATGTCATTTTAAATAGGCTGTCAGTTAGAGCCGCCTGAACATCCTTATACACTTTTTTATCTGTCGCAACGGTATACGTTTTTCTAATCTTATCATTAAGCGACTGCTCAATTAACCTCGAACGTTCATCACGCTTAGTTCGTGTTTCTATATTGCTTTTACTGTCTTCAAACGAGACCAACGGTTTCTTCTGAATGAGCTTAACAATATGCCAGCCAAACTGTGACTCGAAAGGTTTTGATATATCTCCGGGCTTTGATAATGCAAATGAATTATCTTCAAATTCCTGAGAAGTTAACTCTCCAGAACTAAAAGCTGTTAAAATTCCACCCCCGGTTGCACTCGCTTTGTCTTCGCTAAATTGTTTAGCAAGCGCGCTAAAATCTTCGCCTTGCTGTAGTTTTTTATAAATGTCTTCAATCTTGGTTTTAGCCTTTGTGCTTTCTGCAGCATCTTCTTGCTTAGGCTTCATTATCATAATATGTGCCACTTCAATATCGCCCCTATTATCCCTTATATCATTTACCTTAATAACATGGTAGCCAAAACGACTTCTCACAATTTTAGAAATCTCTCCTTTAGGTGTGTTATACGCCCCATTTTCGAATGCGTAAACCATCCTAAAGACAGAAAAATACCCAAGATCTCCCTTATTTTCTTTAGCCGATGGATCTTCAGAATATTCAGCGGCCAGTTTCCCAAAATCTTCTCCGGCCAGCGCTTTTTTACGCACCTCAATTGCTTTGTTGTATGCCTTTAGTGTATCTGCCGGTGTAGCATTTTCATCAGCTAAAAATAGTATGTGCGACGCGCTAACCTCTTTAAGCGAACGATTATATGCTTCTTGTACAAGCTCTGTAGTCACTTTACTATCAGTAAGGTAGTTTTTAGATAGCTGGTTACGGTAGCTCTTTAATTCGTTTTGATATTTGGTATTATCCTGTAGCCCCAGTTTATTTGCTTTAGTTACTTTAAGCTTGTAACCTGTAAAAAGTGTGAGGTAATTATCCAGGTTTTTTTGTGAATCGTCTTTTACAAGGTCGAGGTTTTTTTTGTAAACCCTTTCAAATTCATTAGTATAATAAGGTGTATTATCTATAGTGAATAAAACTTCTTTCTGTGGTGTAGATTTTGACTGTACTGCTGTAGTGTCCTGAGATGTTTTACAGCCTGAAGTAAGCAACGCCGTTAATAAGAGGCCTGAAAAAACCTGATTTAATTTCATTATAAAAATAATTTAAACGCTTTTATACGGTTAGTAAACGCAGTATTTAATAAAAAATTATGACTGCTACTTTTTTGCAACCCACAAAAATAAGCAATCAATAACATTATGCAAGTATATATTTTTATTTATATACTATTATAGTGTTATTTACGTCAGCTTGCCAATGGCTAATTCAATACGAAACTTCAGCTTGTTTATCATTAATTGGAAACTATTATAAAATCAGATCTCCGATTAAGTTGATGTTGTTTTTCAGAACATCGTGCACCGTTATAACACTGGTTTAATAATCTGGTTTCTCCAAACCCATTTGCGCTTTGTATTTGCGAGGGATTTATGCCTTTGCCAACGATATAATCATATGTAGCCTTTGCACGATTAGTCGAAAGCTCCACATTATATGTGTCACTACCACGGCTATCGGTATGCGATTCTATATTAATAACTATATTGGGATATTTTTTAAGCACATAGACTACCTTATCCAATTCGGCTGCGGCTTGTTCCCTTATATTGTATTTGTCAAAGTGGAAATAAATCGGGTTAATTGCGATTTTTTGTACGCCGCCTTCTGTGACTATCAAATCCGAATCAGGTGTTAATCCGGAATCAGATTTCAATGGATTCCGATCTAATGCAGTAATACTCTCCGGCACATCATCGGTATTTAACGGTATGTCTTTAGCAAGACTAATATAGTAAATATCGTCGTCACCTTTACCTCCTGTCCTGTTAGACGATATGTAGCCCGTTTTGCCTGCATTTTCAATTATAAATGCAAAGTCATCACGGTTGCTATTTATGGGCTTGCCTAAATTGGTTGGCTGGGAAAATTTGTTATTCTTGATTATCGCGCTGGCAAAAACATCGAGCCCACCCAAGCCATAATGACCATCTGACGAAAAATATAAAACCTCATTGCTTATAAACGGAAACATTTCTTTGCCAGAAGTGTTTATAACCGGCCCTAAATTTTCCGGCTCTCCCAGTTTATTATTACTTAGAATACGAACCTTGTAAATATCCGTTTCACCATAACCGCCCGGCATATCAGATACAAAATATAACCATTTGCCATCGGGTGAAACCGCCGGCTGCCCCGCCGAGTAAGCGTTACTATTAAAAGCTGCAACGGTTTTACTGGCTAAAATTCCATCCTTAATTTCTCCGTACACTAACTGCACATTGTTGGTGCCTTTTTTATCATTTTGCAATTTGCGGGTTTTGTCCACATTATTTACAGTTGCGTACACCATCTTCAAATCGGGCGAAAATGCAGGTGCAGCATTGTGGTAAGCCGTTTGGGCAGCTTGTAAAAATTTTTTTTCGTTGCTAAAGTTTCCGGTAACGGTATCGCGATTGGCTACATAAAGTGCCAGGTAGGGTTGCTGGTTCCACGCATATTTTTTAGCACCATCGCGCATGGCATCCTTAGCCGATGTATACACTATTTTATCACCATAAAATGCGGTGCCAAAATCGGCCATAGCAGTATTGCCGGATATATTTGCAACTGAAAATTTAGGACGTAAAGCACTAATACTATCTAAATAGTGTTTTTGAGTATTGAATTGATTGATTGCCCTACTATCTGCTTTCTGATTTAAACGTTGCAATTGTATTTCATCAGCCTTTGTATAATTTTCCTCGATGCGAAGTGACACTATATAATGACTTAAATAGGTATCCTTCAGACTATTTCCTTCCCAGATATATGCCCTTTCATATAATGGAACAGCGGCTGCCGTATTACCAATGTGATAATTACTTTCAGCGGCATACAGCAATATTTTAACCGATGGCTTTTTTTTGTCTTCCAGATATTGTGCGTACTCTTTAACGGACTGGGCATACGCAAAATCTTTATAATGGCGCTCTGCTTTACGCAATACCGATTGGCTAAAAGATGTAGCAATGCAAAAAAACAGGATAAGTATAAGTATCTTTTGCTTCATGGTATAGCTTTAAAAAAAACGTGGCGATTTTATACGGGTAGTTTTTGGCATCAACTGAAACCTCAACACAATTTCGTGCGATCCGCTGTTATACTTATTCAACTCGGTTACAGAATAATCATAAGAATATGCCACAAAAAAATTGGGTGTAACTTGCACTCCGGCAAGCGCGCTTACTGCATCATCCCAGCGGTAAGCAGCGCCCAGCGTAACAAAGTCCTGCAATAAAAAATTAGCCGACGCATCTACAATTACCGGTGCTCCTGTAACTATTTTTGCAAGTACGGCAGGTTTAAACTTAAGGCTGTTACTCAGGTTAAAAACATAACCCGCAATGGCGTAGTAGTGCAGCCTGTCGGTTATTGTACTTTCTTTTATATCATCATAAATTGTAGTGCGTATAAAGTTGGGTACAGATACTCCCGCATACCAATTATCTTTATAATAATATATTCCCGCACCTATCGCGGGAGCTATTTTATTATTAATATTGGTATTAAGCAATGGGTCGCCACTTTGATGGTACCGCCCTTTACTCCAGTCTATATTAAGCACCCTTGCCCCTGCTTTTAAGCCAAAAGCCAGTTTAGATGTTTCGCTTACCTGCAGTGTATACGAAAAATTAGCATCTATATACACTTCATTAGATGGCCCTATCCTGTCATTAACAGCACTTAGGCCAATCCCGATATTTTCATAATATTTAGAATATGGAGAGTGAATGCTTAACGCTTGTGTGGCAGGCGCACCGTCTATGCCAATCCACTGCGACCTGTGCAATACTGTAGCCTCTAATCCACCGGTCGACCCAGTGTAGCCCGGGTTAACAGTAAGCGTATTATACATATATTGTGTATATTGCGGATCTTGCTGTGCTATAGCTACGCCGCCTGCCAATAACAGGACTAAGCATAACCATTTTTTTACAGCATTAATTTCGCAAATCATACACTTACCTTGATTTTTTGGCTCAATGTGTGTAAAAATAGGATTTTTAGATATAATTAACAGTAAAATTTTTCAGAGTTTTTTGTTAAACTAATCAATTTTGGATGTAACTTACGATTTATAATTTTTTAGGCATTAAGAAATATATAACTTAATTTTGCCGGTTAAACAAAGTACTATTATATACTGATGAGTTTTATAGAAGAAATTGAGAAGAGACGCACTTTTGGAATTATATCACACCCCGATGCAGGTAAAACAACACTTACTGAAAAGCTACTGCTTTTTGGAGGGGCTATACAGGAGGCTGGGGCTGTAAAAAGCAATAAAATTAAAAAAGGAGCTACGAGCGACTTTATGGAAATCGAAAGGCAAAGGGGTATCTCTGTTTCTACTTCGGTTTTGGCATTTAATTATAAAGGCAAAAAAATAAACATTTTAGATACTCCAGGTCACAAGGATTTCGCCGAGGATACTTTTAGAACACTTACCGCAGTAGATAGCGCAATTGTTGTTATCGATGTTGCAAAAGGGGTTGAAGAGCAAACTGAAAAGCTGGTACAGGTATGCCGCATGCGTAAAATACCCATGCTAGTATTTATTAACAAGCTTGACCGTGAGGGTAAAGATGCCTTCGACCTTATGGACGAGGTGGAGCAAAAGCTCGGTTTAAGGGTTACTCCTTTAAGCTTCCCGATAGGTATGGGTTACGATTTTCAGGGTATTTATAATATCTGGGAAAAAAACATTAACCTGTTTAGTGGCGACAGTCGAAAAAACATTGAAGAAACCATTGCTTTTCAGGATATCAATAACCCACAGCTGGATGAAATTATTGGCGAGAAACCCGCGGTAAGGCTTCGTGAGGAGTTAGAACTTATTGATGAAGTGTACCCACCCTTCGACCGCCAGGAATACCTTGATGGTAATTTACAACCGGTATTTTTTGGTTCAGCCTTAAATAACTTTGGGGTACGTGAGTTGCTGGACTGTTTTATACAAATAGCTCCATCGCCAAGGCCAAAAGATAGTGATACCCGACTGGTTAAACCTGATGAAAATAAATTTTCAGGCTTTGTATTTAAGATACATGCTAATATGGATCCAAAGCACCGCGACCGTATTGCATTTGTTAAGGTAGTATCGGGCACTTTTGAGCGTAATAAACCTTACTTACATGTACGCCATAAAAAAAATCTCAAATTCTCGAGCCCTAACGCGTTTTTCGCAGAGAAGAAAGAAATTGTGGATATTTCATATCCCGGTGATATTGTAGGCCTGCACGATACAGGTAACTTTAAAATTGGCGATACCCTTACAGAGGGTGAGCAAATGGCGTTTAAAGGTATTCCAAGTTTTTCGCCGGAGCACTTTAGATACATTAATAATGCCGACCCGATGAAGGCGAAACAACTTGAAAAAGGTGTAGACCAGTTGATGGATGAAGGTGTTGCGCAGCTGTTTACTATGGAGATGAACAACCGTAAGGTTATTGGTACCGTAGGCGCACTCCAATATGAAGTTATACAATACAGGCTAGAACATGAATATGGTGCTAAATGTACTTACGAAACGTTTCCTGCCTATAAAGCGTGCTGGGTAAAACCGGAAGACCCAAAAAGTGCAGAATTTGCCGAATTTAAAAGGATTAAGCAAAAATTTATGGCAACAGACAAGTTCGGTCAGCTGGTATTCTTAGCGGATTCAGAGTTTTCAATACAAATGACGCAGTCTAAATACCCTAACGTCAAATTGTTCTTTACATCAGAATTTTAAATATGTAAAGTATTTAGCCATTTTTACCGGCTTTGCATGATTAGAAAATTACGAATATTTGTAACTATAATACTACTCATCCTGACAACTTCATGTCAGGATGATGTTTCGGTTATGGGTATTTCACAAAACGAAATTGCCCCCAGTGGCAGAACTCGTGAGAGCTATCACCAGGTAAGGTTACAAACTAGTAAAGACAGCAACAAAATTTTGCTACTCGGGCTTGTTGCCAGTATTTTTTCATCAGTTTTATTGTTTTACCAATTGTCATTAAAACATAAAAAAGAACGCATTTTAGAAGGTTATGCTGCAGAGACCAGGATATCTCAAAAACTGCATGATGAAATTGCTAACGAAATTTATGGCTGCGTACTCTCAGTAGCTAATGAAGATGTTATAACTGGTATTAAGAGAGAAAAACTTTTAAGTCAGCTCGACGATATTTATATGAGAGCGCGTAACATTTCGCGAGAAAATAATGATATTGATACTGACCAGCATTTTCCTGTACAATTAAAATTAATGTTGGGAAGTTATAATAGTGAGGGTGTAAGTGTAATTGTAAAAGGTATGACTAAAATTGAATGGGATAACGTAGAATCTCCTAAAAAAATAGCAGCATATCGTATTCTTCAAGAGCTTATGGTAAACATGCAAAAGCATAGTTACGCAAACGTTGTACTAGTAGATTTTAGCAGGATAAACAAAAAGATAAAAATAGTGTACTCAGATAACGGGGTAGGGATGAAAGATGCAGATATTTCAAACCATAACGGATTACGAAATATTCAGCAACGTTTAGAATCGATAAATGGTAAAGCTGATTTTGATACAGCTACAAGCGGTGTTCATATTACTATAATCTTTCCATCAAACTCCAGCTATGTTTAAAAAAATTTTAATTGCCGAAGATATAGACAGCATTAGCATAGGCATTGTTTCCATCCTGCAAAATAAATATCCGGATTGTGATATTCGTACCACCAAATATTGTGATGAAGCACTAATGAAGGTAAAAAAGGCCCTGAACGATAATGAACCTTTCGATTTACTTATTACAGATCTTTCTTTTAAGCAAGATTATAGAGAGGCAGTATTGAGCACAGGCGAGGAACTTATTGAAGCGGTTTTAAAAATACAATTGGGAATAAAAATAATAGTTTACTCTGTAGATGACAGACTTTATCGTATAAAAAATTTATTTCAAAAATTAAAAATTAATGGCTTCATTGCAAAAAGCCGCGATAGCATAATAGAATTTCCACACGCCCTTAACCTGATTTACAACACTACCTACACGTATATCTCACCTGCCGTCGCGCATTTATTTGAGGAAAAAACATTATCTGAAATTGACGACTATGATATCACGCTATTAAAACATTTATCGCGAGGATTGACTCAGTCAGAAATAAGTGCGTTATTTAAATCTCATGGTGTTAATACATCGAGTACTAGTAGTATTGAAAAGCGAATTAATAGGCTGAAAATCTATTTTAAGGCTACAAATACAATCCATTTGATATCTTTGGCGAAGGATATGGGAGTAATCTAATAAGTAAATTCACTAATAATAAGTTAGATATTTTAACATAATTTTAACGTACAAATGTGGTATTCCGTAAGGAGTTATTGCACCTTCGTTATAACTTTATAGTATTGAAATTTGACAATAATTTAGTAAAAAACACTTGTTAGTGTGTTATTGCTAATCGTTAACTAATTTTAATAAGAATTATTTGGGGGAATAATTACTTACTATATATCTGGAGTTATGAATTACATTATTATTAAAGGTGGAAGGGAAGCGGGGAAAGCCCACACCATTAACGAGGTTTGCAAAAGGCTAAAGCCGGAGCAGATAAACAAAGTACATTTTACACATAATGGAAAAGTACACTTAGAAAAGTTATACTCACAAACTGATTTAGCAGAGGGCACTTACATTATAACAGTAAGAAAGAAAAGGGTTTTAATTGTATCTGCAGCGCCTACAACACAGCGTAAAAGCATTACTACTATTATAGAATCGGTGATGGATTTAAATGTAAAACCAGAATTTGCTATTGTAGCAATGAGAGGCTTAGAGAAGCTAAAGGACTTTGCAACATCTAAAGAGTTAGAACGGTTTGGAAAATGCATTTATGAAACAAAGATATGGCGAATACCCTCGCACCAATTTAGCCTTACAGAGGAATGGAATAAACGAGTCTCGTACCTAACAGCTATAACGTTACACAACATATAATTTTGAAGCTCCAGTATAGGAGCTTTTGTTGTTTTTATACAAAAAGATACTTCTTAAATAAAAGTTAAATTTTAACAGAAAGGCTAATCTTACAACTACATTTAGTGATACAGTTATAGTTCATATATCAGTCTAACCAATGTTGATATTACTATAGTAACCAACGCTTTATGGAAATAGCCTTACTCTTAATTTTAATTATTCTTTTTATAATTTTTATAAATTCGCTGCACAAAAAGGTCGATAGGCTACAAGACCATTTTTATGATGTGATTACAAGGCTTGACCATTACAAAAAGTTAGCTGAAAATCAACAACCAATAGCTTCGAAAAAAGAAGAGACTGTAGAGAAACAGCCAGCTCCTACTCCTCCTCCAATAAATGTTGTTAGAGAAAACCCTGTACCGCCACCGGTGGCTAAGCCTGTTTTTGAAGAGCAGAAGATTGCTGCTCCGGCACCAAGAGTTGCTGCAATAAACGCACCACCGGTAGCACCTCAACCTAAAATACAATTACCTCCGGAAAAATCGTGGTGGGAAAACTTTAAAGAACAAAACCCCGACCTTGAGAAATTTATCGGCGAAAACCTCATTAACAAAATCGGTATACTAATACTGGTTTTAGGCATAAGCTATTTTGTAAAGTTTGCTATAGATAAAGACTGGATTAACGAACCTGCCCGTGTAGGTATTGGCTTTTTAGCAGGTGGCATTGTAATGCTGGTAGCCCATAAATTACGTATCAACTATAAAGCATTCAGTTCGGTATTAGTCGCAGGTGCAATATCAATATTCTATTTTACCATTGCAATTGCTTTTCATGAGTACCATCTATTCAGCCAAACGGTTGCATTTATAATAATGGTTGCAATCACGGCATTTGCTGCTTTTATATCTATATCCTATAACCGTATGGAACTTGCTGCCTTAACCCTAATTGGTGGCTTTGGCGTACCCTTTATGGTCAGTACCGGCAGTGGTAATTATGTTGTTTTGCTAACTTATATAGCCATACTTAACGTAGGTATACTTTTAATAGCCTACTATAAAAAATGGAATTTAATCAACCTGCTTGCCTACATATTTACTGTGTTACTGTATGGTAGTTGGTTGTTTACAGTTATTGGCGAAGAAAACGCTTCTTATGCAGGTGCACTGGTATATGGCTTTATTTATTACCTCATCTTTATCTTAACTAATGTTATAAACAACGTTAGGCATAAAACCGCTTTTAGTAATATGCAGCTTAGCATATTAGTAAGTAACACGTTTTTGTTTTATACCGCCGGAATGATGATACTGTCGTACTGGCAACCGCAATTAAAAGGTGCCTTTACATTATTGCTGGGTGTGTTTAATTTTTGCCTTGCCTGGGTATTATACAAAAAGCTGGCTATGGACCAGAAAATTGTTTACATATTTATAGGCCTTACCCTAACCTTTGTTACGCTTGCAATACCCATACAGTTTGAGGGTAATTATATTACCCTTTTCTGGGCTGCAGAAGCGGTGCTGCTTATGTGGCTCGCACAAAAATCAGCCATACAAAGCTTTAGGTTTGGGTCGGGTATTGTTCAGGCACTAATGCTAGTAAGCCTAATAATGGACTGGTTTATACTTTATGGCAATACCGATACATTACGTATAATTATCAATCCGGCGTTTATAACAAGCGTTTTTTCAATTGCATCGTGCGTAGGGGTTCTTTTATTACTAAAAAGAGATGAACCGGTTTATGAGTTGTACGGCATGAAATTCAACGTGAAGAACTACTCTGGTGTTTTAAAGTTATTTACTATACTGCTGGCGTACCTCACCGGATTTATAGAATTAGATTATCAGGCAGGGTATTACTTAGAAAGTAGCGTGGCCGTATATGGCTTAATCTTATTGTACCACTTACTATTTAGTATATTATTTATACAACTATTCTGCGTAGGTAAAAGTGATAGAGCTAAAAAATTAGGGACAATATTGGGTATCATAAACATTGCATCGTTTATACTCCTATTCTCTAAGCTCGCTTATTTTGAAATTACGGATTATATAACTTACAACATAACATCAAGACTAGGATACTGGCTGCACTTTTTACAGGTAGCAGCTGTGCTCTACACTGCCTGGATAATTTATAAGTTAAATAGAGAAAAGGTTACAATCAATCTTAAACGCCGCAGTGTATTGCCTTGGTTGTCGGTATTTTTGCTGGTCTACATGGCAAGTTCAGAACTTATGTTACATTGGCTGGCAATAAGTCTCGATCCTATAAAAAATATTAGCACAGAAGGCGCTTATAATAGTGGTGCTATTCAGGCTATCGATGGCATGCGAAGCCAGGTTATTAAAACCGGCTACCCCGTATTATGGGGTGTTATTGCCTGCTTACTACTATTGTTAGGCATTAAGCAGCAAATGAAAAACATTAGGGTGGCAGCACTAATTTTGCTAGGACTAACCATTGCCAAACTCTTTTTATATGATATTAGAAATGCATCTGAAACGGGCAAAATTATAGCGTTTATATTACTGGGTGTGCTTATATTAGTAATATCGTTTGTATACCAAAAAATTAAGCTTTTGGTTATAGAGGACAAAACCGAACTTAATACCAACAACGATGAAACAGTATAGCCTGCTACCCCTCCTATTGCTTGTGGCCCTAAGTGGGTTTTCACAGCAATTTAAAGTATCAGCCAAGCTTTCGGACGTTAAGCAAAACGGTTTACATGTATTAAACATTGGCCCGGAGTTTAGAACCCTTGCCGACGATAATCCCGAAACGATACGCATACTGGACGCTAAGGGTAAAGAAGGGCCCTACTTTTTTGAATACGTGGGCGATAAAATCGATAAGCAGAACTTTACATTATTCCCCATACTTTCTAAAACTACCAGCGCAGATACGCTAACATCCGTCATTATAAAAAATATTTCGGCAGTCAGGATGCAGAATATCACTTTAGCTATAGCGAACAATGATGCTATAAAAACGTACAGCATTAGCGGAAGTAACGATCAGAAAGAGTGGTTTGGGCTTGTAAATAATGAAGAGCTTAGCGGCATGTACAATCCGTCTGACACTAAGGTGTACAAAACCCTTTCGATGCCTCCCCATACCTACAAATTTATAAAGGTAGATTTTAACGATAAAAAAACACTCCGCCTTAATATAACCGAAGCTGGCGTTGCAAGCACATCATTTAGCCCTGCAACGATGCAGGAGATTATTCCTTTTGGTGTTAAAACGGAGACCACTGGTAAAATCACTAAAATTACAGTTAGGTTTAATCATTTAACCCAAATCGATAATATTTCGTTCAAGGTAAAAAGCCCTTCGTATTATAAACGCGATGCTAAAATTTATGTTACCCGACAGGAAAAGCACAAACGAAAAATTAGAAATTATAACGATGTTTTTGAATACCTCGAGCTGGATTCCTCTAACAAAAACAGTTTTAATCTTTCAAATTTCAAACAGAAACAATTTGTAATAGAGATTAATAACAACGATAACCAGCCGATAAATTTTTCGGCAATTTCGTTTTACCAAAAGCCACTACAGGTCGTGGCAGATTTGCAAAGCGGAGAAAATTATACCGTTGTAGCAGGCAACAAGCAATTGAAAGAAGCCAATTACGACCTTGCAAATTTTAAAGATAAGTTGCCACCAAACCTACCGGAAGTAAAACTATTAAAACCTACGGCTATAAGTCCGGCGAAGAAAAATAAACAAACTATATCGCAATCGCCTATAATAATGTGGGGCTGTATAGGTATAGGGGCACTTATTGTATTTTACTTTTGCTACAGCTTAATTAAAGACATGAAAAACAAACCGAAAGAGGATTTTTAAACAAAGCGCTCCAAGTGTATTTTAAACCCGCCTATAATTGCTATTTTTGCAAAAACAAAAACAGATTTATAAATGCTTATTATAGGAATTGCCGGCGGAACAGGAAGTGGTAAAACTACGGTGGTACACCAGATAATGAATGAATTGCCGTTGACTGAAGTAGGCATTATTTCGCAGGATCATTACTATCGTGAAACAACTAACCTAAGCTATGAGGATCGTGCCAAGATAAATTTTGATCACCCGCGTGCTATCGATTTTGAGCTTCTGGTACAACACCTTAAAGACCTTAAGGCAGGTAATGCTATTCCGCAACCTGTATATTCGTTTGTAACACATAACCGTGTTGAAGATACCATCCTTACCCATCCGCGTAAAGTGATGATTGTAGAGGGTATTTTAATCCTGGCCGACCAGAAACTTCGTGATTTGTTTGACATCAAAATATATGTGCACGCCGATTCTGACGAAAGGCTAATCCGTCGTTTAAAAAGGGATATTGCAGAGCGTGGCCGCGATATGGAGGAAGTTTTAAACCGTTACCAAACTACGTTAAAACCTATGCATGAGCAATTTATAGAGCCTACAAAAGCGTTTGCCGATATTATTATCCCTAATGACAAATACAATACTGTTGCTATTGATGTTGTGCGCGCCGTAATCAACCAACGAATTTTATAAGTTTACAATACTCATATCAATAATTGTGTTTTAACCTGAATATGAATCCACTCAAAAAACTAGCCGCCCGTTATCCTTTCCTCAAATTTTTAGGGAACCGCTATGTTGTGGTTATCATTTTTGTGGTTGTATGGCTAACGTTTCTGGATAATTATTCGTACTTTGTTCAAAAGGTACTTGATGACGAAATCAAGGAACTGGAAGATAATAAGCAGTATTATATCAACGAAATTAAAAAGGACAGCACCAGCATTAAGCAACTTAAAAACGCTGACCAGACTGAAAAATATGCCCGCGAAAAATACTATATGAAACGCGAGAACGAAGATATTTATATTATAGAATTTGAAGAGGATGCTAAAAAGGTAAAAGATTCGGCATCTTTATAAAGGAGTGTTTATGAGCGAAAATCTTTTTGACGGCTTTAGCCCTGTTTCTTCCAAACTTTGGAAACAGAAAATACAGTATGAGCTTAAAGGTGCTGATTATAACAACACACTTGTTTGGGAGAGCCCGGAAGGCATAAAGGTGAAACCCTTTTATCATTCTGACGAGGCAAAAGAACCATTATCTGTTACCACTGAAGCATCTGAATTTAAAATTTGTCAGGATATTTTTGTGCACGATGTAGATAAAAGTGCTGCCCGCGCCATAAGCACCTTAAAGCGCGGTGCCGAAGCCATAAGATTTACTATTGCAGATGCTTCTGTCGACGTTAAAAAATTACTTTCAGGCATTAGCCCTTCTACCCCCGTCTATTTTTATTTGCTTTTCTTAGAAATCGATTTCGTAAAAACTATCGATGATATTGCAAGTCAAAATAACGCTACCTATTATGTACAACTCGACCCTATAGCCCATCTTGTAAAAGAGGGAAACTGGATGCCGGGTAAAGAAAATTTCGAGGTTCTGAATGCCATATCGATTACTTGTAAAAACATCAGCTTTTTGAGTATTAATGCTGGGATTTATCAAAATGCCGGGGCAAATATAGTACAGCAAATCGCATATACTCTTGGTCACGCTAATGAATATTTTAATAGTGTTCCGGTATTAAAAAAGCCCGTAACCATTCAGCTTGCGGTTGGTACAAATTACTTTTTTGAAATTGCCAAAATACGGGCAACTAAAATATTGTTCGCCTTAATTGCAAACGAGTACTGCCATAATGAAGAGTGTCACATTATTGCAACACCTACAAAACGAAACAAAACTTTATACGATTATAATGTAAACATGTTGCGCACTACTACAGAGTGTATGAGTGCTATACTGGGCGGTGCAGATGTGGTTATCAATCAGCCATACGATTCCCTTTATCATAAAAGCAATGAGTTTGGCAACCGTATAGCCCGTAACCAATTGCTCGTATTAAAACATGAAAGTTATTTTAACGCGGTAAATAATCCGGCAGACGGAGCGTATTATATAGAAGAGCTTACCCAGCAATTAGCAGAAAAGGCATTAGCCTTATTTAAAGAAATTGAAGCTGCCGGCGGTTTTCTATCTCAGCTTAAGGAGAGCAAAATTCAAAAAAAAATATACGAAAGCGCTGCGAGGGAGCAGGAGCTTTTTGATACCGGTAAAGAAGTGCTGCTTGGTACTAACAGGCACCCAAACAAAAATGACAGGATGAGCCATGATTTGGAGCTTTTCCCATTTGTGAAATTAAATCCTCGAAAAACGCTTATAAGCCCTATTATAGAAAAAAGGCTTGCAGAAAAGATGGAACAGGAACGGCTACAAACTGAGAAATCAGATAATCCAGGTTCGTAATTATGAGAAAAAACCTTCAGCATCTACAACTTAAAAATAGCAGTGAAACTATTCCTGAAAACGAAATTTCAGGACAGGATACTTTTGCTACCGCAGAAGGTATCAACCTCAAAAAAACGTACACCAAAACTGATAGTGAGGACCTTGAACATTTAGAATTTGGTGCGGGTTTTGCACCAAATCTTCGTGGCCCGTACGCCACAATGTATGTGCAGCGCCCGTGGACTGTTAGGCAATACGCAGGCTTTAGTACAGCACAGGAAAGCAACGCGTTTTACCGCCGTAATCTCGCCGCAGGTCAAAAAGGATTGTCGGTTGCGTTTGATTTAGCAACCCACCGTGGTTACGACAGCGATCACGAGCGTGTTGTTGGCGATGTTGGCAAAGCAGGCGTAGCAATAGACAGCGTTGAAGATATGAAGGTGCTGTTCGACCAGATTCCGCTTAACGAGATGTCAGTCTCTATGACCATGAATGGTGCTGTATTGCCCATTATGGCGTTTTATATAGTGGCCGCCGAAGAACAAGGCGTTACTCCGGATTTGCTTTCGGGTACTATTCAGAATGATATATTGAAGGAGTTTATGGTGCGTAACACTTACATTTACCCCCCTGCTCCATCAATGAGAATTATAGCAGATATATTTGACTATTCAAGCCGAAAAATGCCGAAGTTCAACTCTATAAGTATTTCAGGATACCATATGCAGGAAGCGGGTGCTACCGCAGATATTGAGTTGGCGTATACGCTTGCCGATGGACTTGAATATATTAGAACAGGGCTGGCAGCCGGAATGAAAATAGATAAATTCGCCCCCCGCCTGTCCTTTTTCTGGGCTATTGGCATGAACCATTTTATGGAAATTGCTAAAATGCGTGCAGGACGAATGCTTTGGGCGAAATTGCTTAAACAATTCAATCCTAAAGATGAAAAATCGCTTGCCCTGCGCACCCATTGCCAAACCAGCGGCTGGAGCTTAACCGAACAGGACCCGTTTAACAACGTGGCACGTACCTGCATAGAGGCAGCTGCAGCTGCATTTGGCGGAACCCAGTCATTACACACTAATGCATTAGATGAGGCAATTGCACTACCTACCGACTTTTCGGCGCGCATAGCGCGCAATACCCAATTGTATTTACAGGAAGAAACCAAGATAACAAAAACCGTAGACCCCTGGGCAGGCAGCTATTATGTAGAAAGTCTAACTCATGAGCTTGCTCAAAACGCATGGGCACTTATTGAAGAGGTGGAAGAACTTGGCGGAATGACTAAGGCAATCGAGGCAGGAATACCCAAACTTCGTATTGAAGAGGCTGCCGCGCGTAAACAGGCACGTATAGATAGCAGTCAGGATATTATTGTTGGGGTCAATAAGTACCGCCTTCATAAAGAAGATCCGTTACATATACTTGATGTTGATAACCAAATGGTGCGCCGCCAGCAACTGGAACAACTGGCCACTATTAAAGCAAACCGTAATAGTGAAAAAGTTACAGAGAGTCTGGGAAAACTTACTGAAGCGGCACGAACTAAAAACGGCAACCTGCTCGAACTGGCTATAGAGGCCGCGCGCCACAGGGCAACTCTAGGCGAAATTAGTGATGCGCTGGAAAGCGTTTATGGAAGGTACAAAGCTCAGATAAAATCATTTAGTGGCGTGTATAGTAAAGAGATTAAAGACGATAAGAGCTTTGAAAAAGCAAAACAGCTGGCGAATGAATTTGCTAAGCTGGAGGGGCGGCGCCCCCGTATCATGATTGCTAAAATGGGGCAGGATGGTCACGATCGAGGCGCTAAAGTTGTTGCAACAGGTTACGCCGATGTAGGTTTTGATGTAGATATTGGTCCGCTTTTTCAAACTCCGGCTGAGGCTGCTAAACAAGCTGTTGAAAACGACGTGCATATACTTGGAGTATCATCATTGGCAGCAGGACATAAAACATTAGTACCTCAGTTAATTGAAGAGCTTAAAAAATACGACCGCGAAGATATTATGGTTATTGTGGGCGGAGTTATACCCGCACAGGATTATCAATATTTATTTGATGCCGGTGCAGTAGCTGTTTTTGGTCCCGGTACAAAAATTAGCGAAGCGGCTATTACAATTTTAGAAGTACTGATTAAAGGGTTTGAATAGTTTAACTTCACATAATCGTACCGTTGATGGCCGTAAGGTTCGTGTTTATCTACAAATCCAACCATCAAATAATGTAACTTCCGATGTTTTATAAGGAATATATCTAATTATGAAGAGTAAAATTATAGTCATATTTCTGTTTTTATACACAATCACGTTGTTTGGGCAGGATAAGGACGCTTATCTTCTTAGAAATAAAAACATCCTTGATTCTAATTACGCATTTCCTGAGAGCGATGCGAATGTAATTGGTTTTGGGGCATATCATGGCTCTGCAAAAACGGAAGATGCCGAATTATTTTTACTTCAATCTGTCGTTAATCAAAACGGTGTAGACTATTACTTCGCCGAAACTGATATTAGCATTGCTTACTATTTTAACGAGTATCTTAAAAATGGTGATGAAATATTATTGAAGGATGTCATTGAACATTACGGAACCCGCATTCCACAAGAACGCACAGTAGATGTTTTAGAGAAATGGAAAAAGCTAAAATTGATAAATGACAAACTTGCTAAAAATAAAAAAATTACAGTTTTAGGGGCTGATATTATAGCTACATATAAATACACCTACAGGCACCTACTATCAACCATAAAAAATAGTTCAGATTGGCCGCTTGCATCAGAACTTATGACTACCGTAGCCAACGACACTACTGACTTTTCCCCCTACTACGATTCTTATACAAAAAATCAGTTAAAGCAGTTTGTATCAGACTACGAGAATGCACCGGTAAAATATGATAAGCTAATAAGAGACAGAGCAATGTTTCTGCACATCATTAATGGTATAAAAACCAGTTTTATGACGAAGTACAGCCGTGAGAAACAAATGTATGCTAACTATATAAAACTAAGCGATATTTATAATCTTAAAAATAAGAAACAATTTTTCAGGTTGGGATTTTCGCATTTGCTTAAACAAAAAGAAGGAGATGGCGCTTCTTTTTTTTCGATGCTTATTGATAACGGAATTTATTCAAAGAACAAAGTAGAGTCGGTTTTGGGTTATCTTTCAAATTCCGAAGTTTTTTGGAAAGATGTTTATAAAAACGGAGAGTATTCAACGTCCGCAAATAAGGGTGGTGAAGCGACCGGCGATAGCCCGACGGCATACTATAAAGGTATCGAAAACTTGAAAAAGCAAAGTACATCTGACCTAAACATCTTTAAACTAAATAATTCAAAAAGCCCATATCGAACACCAGGATGCACGGATCTTATCGAGCTTATAATCAGCGATACAAAACAGATAAACTATGGCAATACAGCTACAACCGAATATATAGATTATGCGGTTTTAATAAGTAATTCGCCCGCATCTACCTCGATTTATACAATTGACAAGCCTTAGATTATGATACATTAGTAGTTTTTACTATTTTTGAAAGAACAACTTATAAAATACAGAACATGAATATTAAACAGGTTTTTGAAAATAATAAGAACTGGATCTCTCGCCAGCTTGATACTGATAATGATTACTTCACAAAATTAGCAGAGGGCCAGACACCTGAAATTTTATATATTGGCTGTAGTGATAGCCGCGTTACTGCCGAAGAACTTATGGGCATACAGCCCGGTATGGCATTTGTTCACCGTAACATTGCTAACATGGTGCCTAACACTGATTTAAATGCAATGTCGGTTATTAATTATGCTGTTGTTCATTTAAAAGTTAATCACATTGTAGTATGTGGACATTATAATTGCGGAGGTATCAAAGCTGCTATGGAACAAGCCGACCTTGGTATACTTAACCCATGGTTACGTAATATTAGAGACGTTTACCGCACACACCGTAAAGAACTTGATGGTATACAAGACCCTATTGAGCGCTATAATAAGCTTGCTGACCTTAACGTACAGGAACAATGTATTAATGTAATTAAAACTGCCGAGGTACAAAGAGCAATTGCTGAACGTGGACTTACTGTACATGGCTGGATTTTTGACTTGCATACCGGTACACTTTTAGACCTCAAAATTGACTTTGATAAGATAAACCACGAAATTGCCGAGATTTACAAAATCGTTCCAAATTTAGATTAGGCTATAATTTTGAATTTTTATTCGAAAAAATATATTTGCACCTCTAAAAATAACCGGGATGTAGCGCAGCCCGGTAGCGTACTGGCATGGGGTGCCAGGGGTCGCTGGTTCGAATCCAGTCATCCCGACAGCGCATGATAAAGCCGAACATTAATGTTCGGCTTTTAATATTTATACGTTCAGCCAGTCTCATTACCATAGGCAGGTTGCCGGATCTGGGATAGTATCAAGAATAGTGTTCGTTAGATAAATTACCCTATCTATTCGTTACAGCTTCTATCGATTTTTTTAAAATGGCTACAGCATTTGCCATTTCAGTTTCGTTTAAATGCCCGAATCCTAAACGGGTAGCCGTTTGATTTTTGGTTTGGTATAAAATAGTTTTAGGCAAAAAAAGTCCGTTTGCGGCACACTCTTTTTGTAGTGATACCAAATTAAATTTATCCGTCCATTCAACCCAAATTGCCAAACCACGAAGCGGAACTTTAAATTTAATTTTGCCCTTTAATTTGTCGTTCAGCAGCTTTACAAAGGCATCTCTTCGCTCCCTGTATATCTTTTTGTTTTTCTTTAAATGCCGGTGTACCTCCCCTTCTTTAATCCAGTCGGTAAATACCTGTTCCTTAAAAACATCTTTTCCTGCTTCCAGTATATTTTGATGTTTCTCCAATTCCTTAATAAAATCAGGTGGAGCAATTATAAAACCATATTCAAAACCAGAAGGTAGCGATCTTCCAAATGAGCCAATATAAACTACTTTTTTGTTAGAATCAAATGCCGCCAACGGGAGAACCGGATTATTATCGTGATGGAAATCATAGTCATAGTCGTCCTCTATTATTACAAAATTATACTGATTTGCCAGCTCTAATATTTCAATCCTTCTTTTAGCCGCCAGCAAAGTGGTAGTAGGATAATGATATGTAGATGTTAGATAGAGCAATGTGATAGTGTGCTGCTCGCATATATTTTTTAAATGCTTAGTATCTATACCAAATTTATCGACAGGTATGGTAATAATACTCGCGCCGCTGTTAGATAACGTCATGTTAGGCATATAGTAACCGGGAGACCCGATAGCTACTTTATCACCCGGTGATATCAGTAATTTTATAGCAAGGTACAAGCTAATTTCATGACTGTTTGTAGTTAATAAATTAGATGGAGCAATGCGTAACCCGCGAGTAAGGTTTAAATAGTTTGCAAAGTAAGTTTGAAAGTCTGAATGAGACTGTGTTCGAATTTGTTCCCACTTTTTACCATGCCTTTGATTCTTCAAATTTGAAACGTACAGCCTCGCCAACACATCGGTTTGCACAAGGCGCAAGTCCGGCAGGCCATCGTTAAATTGGTACGGTAACGTGCTCACTTCTATCGGGTTTTCGAGTATTGTAGATTTTTTAAATATAAACCCTGTTGTAGTATCTAAAGAACCGGTGTTTTTTTTGGGAATATTTGTAGTTTTATTTTTTTCTTCAGATAAAATAAATGTGCCCTTATTTGGTAAAATTGCAATCCAGCCCTGTAATTCTAAATCTTGAAATGCTTTTATAAGCGTATTTCTGTTAACCTCAAGTAACTTGCATAAAATACGTGTACCCGGTAGTTTTGTACCTTCGGGAAGCATGCCTAATTGTATGGCTTTAATAAACTCAAAAACTATTTGAAGGTACAGCGCAGTGGCGTCATTCGGCTTAAGCCGAATAAAACTTTTAAAGGGAATTTGAACCGGACCACTCATAATTATAAAACTGGTATACTTTAGTAGTACGGCAAGATACTACATTTGTCAAAAATTTAAGTTTCATGATTAAAAAATACTTTGCCGTAGTTTTTATATTTTGCGTTAATCTATACGCACAGACTGATAATGATACAATTATTACCAACGAAATAATAATTAATGAGAATCAGTTTAGCACACCAATATCTAAACAAAACAGGAATGTGTATGTTATTGACAGAAGCACCATTGAGAAATTACCCGGGCGAACCCTACAGGAATTATTGCAATACGCTAACGGTGTAGATTTAAGGCAACGTGGGCCATTCGGCAGCCAGGCTGATATAAGTATAGATGGCGGAAGTTTTGAGCAAACTGTAGTGCTTTTAAATGGTGCTAAAGTGATTGATTCTCAAACGGCGCATAATATGCTTAACCTGCCGGTCCCAGTTGAAATGATTGAACGAATTGAAATTATACGTGGCCCGGCTGCCCGTATTTATGGTATAAACAGCTTAACCGGAGCAATAAACATTATAACAAGAAAACCGGTTAAGTCGGGGTTTTTGGTGAATACTTATGCGAGCTCTAATTTTGAAAAGAATGCTGAAGGTAGTGGCGATACATTTTACGGACGCGGAATACAGGCAGGTGGCGTTTTAAGTAAAGAGAAGCATCAGCACTCGCTTTTTGCATCGCACGATAAAAGTAACGGATACCGTTATAACACCGGGTTCGAAAACAACAAGCTATTTTATCAGGGCAATTATCAAATTAATGCTGATAATGAGATTTCGAGTTCTTTTGGATACGTGAAAAACGGATTTGGTGCTAACGGATTTTATGCTTCTCCCGGCGACAAAAATTCGAGCGAGGTGGTGCAAACTACATTCGCAGGCGTACAGTCCAAACACCGCTTGTCAGAAAAATGGACGTTAATGCCACGTGTTACATACAGGTATAATTATGATGACTATCGTTATTTTGGCAAAGCCAACCTGAACGCAGGCAGAAGCCAGCATTATACAAACTCGATAGCAGCAGAGATAAATACAACTTATAAAACAAGTACTGGCGAACTTGGGTTTGGTGCGGAAGCCCGAAATGAAGACATAAGTTCATCAAACATTGGTAAGCACGACCGTGAAAATTTGGGCCTGTACGCACAGTACAGAACCAATTTAACTGAACGGCTTAATATAAACTTTGGGGCATATCTTAATTATAATTCGGACTACAAATGGCAGGTATACCCAGGGGTTGATGCAAGCTACGCCTTTACAGAGGCATTTAAATTGGTTGGAAATATTGGCACAAGCCAACGTATACCCTCTTTTACCGATTTGTATTTAAATCAAAGGCCCGGAAATATAGGTAACCCTAATCTTGATCCGGAAAATGCTTTTCAAAGTGAAATAGGCTTAAAATTTACAAAGCAGTCATTTACTTTTAATGCTAATTACTTTCATAGAAAAATAAGCAACTTCATAGATTGGACACGAGTGGTTACTACTGATCCGTTTCAGAGTAACAATTACGGAAATTTGGATACGAACGGGTTTAATATGCGATCTACATACGTTGTAAACCTGTCTGAAGATTCTAAGCTAAATATAAACTTAGCCTACTCCTATTTAGATTCAGAGTTTAAAGACATACATTCAGATATCAGTTCTAAGTACTTTATCTCATCATTAAAACATCAGATCACTAATACGGTAGATTATAAATATAAAGATTTTTCGGTTTTAATGGCTACCCGTTATAACACCAGGGCAACTGGGCAATCGTATTGGATAAATGACTTTAGGTTAAGCCAGACGATAAATAAGCTCACCTTATATGCAGATGCACAAAACATTTTTAATACAACATATTTTGAAGTTGGTGCTGTACCGCTTCCGTCAAGATGGTTTAGCGTTGGGGTTAAATTTGTGAGCTTTTAAAACTTACACCGTAATAAAACAAAAATCCATTTTACAACTTACACGTAAAATGGATTTTTGTTTTAGTTTAAAAACTCAGTAACTAGATGGATTACTTTATCGGGTTTTTCTTCATTCATGTAATGGCCACTATCTAAAATGCCTTCAACCCTGCAATCAGTCGCAACATAAGGCAGCCCCATTTTTATGTAATTATAGCTGGAATTGCTGCCTATACCCAGCACAGGCATAGCGAGCTGTCCATATTGTTTAGAATCTTCAACATCTTGTGTAAAGCTTTGATACCATGCGTTAGATGCTCTAATATTTTCAGGATTGTTGTAAACCGATGCGTAAAGCTTTCTGTCAAAATCAGACATTAGGGTCTCATCAAGCATTACATACGCAAAAAGGTAATCTAACAAATATCTAAACCTGCCCTCTAATAACTTTTCGGGTAAATTTTTAACTTGGTTAAACGCCATCCACCAAACGTAGGGCATCTTGGTATCCATTTTGTCGCTAAAAGAACCCGGCGCCGGGATTAAAGGCATTTGCATCATGCCTTCGCTCGGGTGTGCGCCATCCATCAATATAAGCTTATTTATCACTGCAGGATAATTAAACGCAAAGCTCATTGCAATCATGCCGCCTATATCGTGACCTAATAAATTTATTTTTTCAAAGCCAAGATGCTTTACAAGTTCGTAAATATCCTGCGCCATTGTCTTTTTGTCGTAGCCATCTTCGGGTTTGGCGGATGTACCCATACCCCGTATGTCTACAACAATTACTCTATATTTTTCAGCCAACTTAGGTGCAACATCATGAAAGGAGTACCATGTTTGTGGCCATCCCGGCAGGCATAGTAAAGGCATACCTTCACCACCCTCTACGTAATGTAATTCAACACCGTTTACAGTAGCATATTTATTTTCAAACCCCGGCCAGCTTTTTATAAGTTGCTCATCAGAATAAATATCAGTACCCATTGTTTCGTTCTCTATATTCATAACGCTTATATATTTTCTTCAACTTTAGACCATTGTAAATCGGCGTACCTGTTATTATCAAGTGTTGCGTGGTGCGCTAAAAACATACTGTACATGTATTGTGCCTGCTGCCATTTAGGGTACAGCTGGTTCTCGCCGGCAGGATCCTGCGCGCGCTGTATTTTATTGTAAGCCGAGAAGCCTTCCATCGATCCCATATTTACAAGCTCAAACTTTTTGCCTTTGTATTTTTCACTTAACATAACTAAATCTTTTGGGCTAACCCTGAAACTTGCTATCTTTAAAAATCGTGGTGCTGTAACATCCAATGCTGCGGCGGCTGTAAACGCTGCGGTGTCATCCATCGTAGTAAAGTCAATTTCCCAGTCGGCTTTATCATCGTAATAAGCAACAGTCTGATCTTTTACGTTAAACAACGGAGTGTTATATCTCAAAATATCGGCGAAGCATCCGTTGAAGATTGATGTTGCCTTTATAGGGCTATCATCAATATGAGCCTGAAACTCCTTTCTTAAATCAAAGTTCCTGTTCTCACCTTTAGGTATGTTGGTAAAATCAGAAGAAAAATCAGAAGGTATAAAATGTGGTACCCCTGCTGCTACAGCGGCATTAAGCAACTGCAACTGCGCATCTACTATTGCATCGATCAATCCGGTAACTGCCGATACTACACACAAAGCACCCTGGCAGGCAGGAGTCAGCTCTTCTGTTGTAAACTGATTAACAGTAACTATTTCAACTCCCAGCTTTTTAAGGTTTTCAACTTTTTGAGGGTCGCTGCTACTACGCACAATTGCCTTAACATGCGCACCTCTTTTAATTAATTCTTTGCAAATGCGCTCACCTAGGTTGCCAGTGGCGCCTGCTACTACAATTGTATTTTCCATCATTTGTTTTTTGTTAATGCAAAGCTACAGCACGACCACCTTCTGAAAATCTACCATTTGGTAGGTAATTTTATTTGATGTTCTTTCTTATCCTGCTAAGTGCATTGGGGGTAACACCAAGAAAGGATGCTATTTGTTTTACCGGTACGCGTTTAATCAACTCTTTATCCTGCATAAACTCTAAATATCGCTCTTCGGCAGATAATGTCTGGAAGCTGATAATCCTGTCAATCATCCTTATCGACATATTTTCCCACGTAATCCTTCCAAATTCCTGCCAGGTGGGTATTTGTTGGTACAAGCTATCCATGTCGTCTTTATATATGCACAATAATTCCGTCCGTTCAATAGCCTCAATATTAAACCTGGTAGCTATTTGTGGGTTTAGGCTCGATATCTCAGTAAAAAATTCGCCTTTTACAACTACCCATGCTGTTAACTGTTCCTCAAAATCTCCGTAGTAAAATCGCAATGCACCCGATTTAATATAATAATAATGGTCTGCAACCTGGCCCCTTTTTAAAACAAACTGCCCTTTATCAAATACAACCTCGGTAAAGTTTGACAAAATATTGTTCAGGTCAGAAGCCGCAATTGTTATTTTAGATTGGATAAAGTCAGAAAGGTCCTGCATCATATACTATTTATAAGTAATGCTAAGATACATTCTTATTTGGCTTAAATAAGCTATCGCTAAGCTTTTGAATTCTTATAAATTTTTTACTAACTTTTCCGTAAATTTATAGTTACCAACCAAAACCAACTAAAAAAATGAACAACAATAGCAAGCAAAACCAACTGTCTTCTTCAGAGCAGGATGAACTGATTAAAATTTTGAAAAGCCGTTTCGAAAAAAACATGCAACTCCACAAGGGTGTAAGCTGGAATGATGTTGCTGCAAAGTTAGAGGCTGCACCTGCAAAATTATGGTCGCTTAACGAAATGGAAGATACCGGTGGAGAGCCTGATGTTATAGCTCACGATGCTACTACGAACACATATACTTTTTGCGATTGTTCTGCTGAAAGTCCCAAAGGGCGCCGTAGCCTTTGTTTTGATACCGAAGCACTGGAGTCGAGAAAAGAAAATAAGCCACAAGGTGATGCTACAGGGATAGCTGATGCAATGGGTATCGAAATTTTGACCGAGGAGCAGTACAGGCAATTACAAAGTGTTGGAGAGTTCGACCTTAAAACGTCGAGCTGGATAGCAACTCCAGACGCAATAAGAAAATTAGGTGGTGCATTATTCGCCGATAGGCGCTACAATGCCGTGTTTGTTTATCATAATGGTGCATCGTCATACTATGCTGCAAGAGGTTTTAGGGGATTTTTACTAGTATAACGTCAATTTTTAGGTGTAATTATATTCTTACAGCAATAATTGCTTTAACATATTATAAAGCAAAACACAATAATTTATAACATCATTAAATTTTTATGTTAAAAATATTGAAGCACAGGGTGCCAAATACTAAAATACTACTAATTAAAACCACTTTTATTTAATGTACGTACATAGTTGGTAACTTTGCCCCCGATGATACAAAATTATAAAACGTACGCACAAGAGTTGTATAAAATAAAAATAAGCACACTTCCTGTTGTAACGGACGAAACTCAGGTTTCGATGACAGCATTATTATTTAGTATAAATGAACTACGTTCTCAACTACGACAAGATCTTGCTAAACTTGGTGATGAATATATGCTGACCAACGAAGTTTACCCTGACACTTTTAAAAACATCAAAAAAATAAACGAGCACATTGTAAGTAAACTTCATATGCTGGCTTACAATGTGAAAAAGAAAATTAAGGCAGTCCAATAAATTTCTACTTGTAGCCCCCTCAACACTACACAATTGTTTACAATAGGTTAATGTTTATCTGTAAGATAAATATTTATTTTAACTTTAAAGATTGTAACTCAATAGCGATGGATTTGTTAGAGAAATATATTAAAGTCAGGCAGCGTACTGAGGCAATTTGTGCTCCGTTAGAAACTGAAGACTACGTAGTGCAGCCCATGCCCGATGTTAGTCCGCCTAAGTGGCATTTGGGTCATACCACCTGGTTTTTCGAAACCTTTATCTTAAAACCAAACGCTGCCGATTATCGTGAGTTTAATCCTGATTACAACTTTGTATTTAACAGTTACTACGAAACTATTGGCAACCGGGTAATACGTACCGATCGTGGTAACCTCAGCAGGCCAACTGTTAAAGATATTTATAGTTATCGCGTATATGTTGATGCTGCAATGCAAAAGCTATTAGCAAATACATTAACCGGCGATTTAAAAGAATTACTTATTCTAGGATTAAATCACGAAGAGCAACATCAGGAGCTTTTACTTACTGACATCAAATATATTTTAGGACACAACCCTTTGTTCCCTGTCTACAACTTTCCTTCAAGCAATAATGAGTACAACGAGCCAACATCTTTTATCGCAACGGACGAAGGCATTTACAAAGTTGGTTATAATGGCAACGATTTTTGCTTTGATAATGAGCTTAATTGCCATAAGGTATACCTGAACAGTTTCGAAATAAGTAGCACACTAATTACCAATAAAGAATATCTGGAATTTATAAATGATAATGGCTATCACGATTTTAGGCACTGGCATGCTGCAGGTTGGGACTGGGTGAAGGCTAATAAAATTGAAGCACCGCTTTATTGGTATAATGTAGATAACACATGGCAAGTCTATAACTTTAATGGCTTGCAACCTATAGATGCTACCGAGCCGGTATGCCACATAAGTTATTACGAAGCTTATGCTTTTGCATCATGGAAAGGTATGCGGCTTCCTACAGAATTTGAATGGGAAGCAGCATCGCAAAAATTTAATTGGGGCCAACGGTGGGAATGGACAGAAAGCGCCTACCTGCCCTACCCTGGCTTTGTAAAAGCGCCCGGCGCTATTGGCGAATACAATGGTAAATTTATGGTAGGGCAGAATGTATTGCGCGGAGCATCTGATGTTACATCGCCCGGCCATAGCCGCAACACCTACCGCAACTTTTTTACGCCCGACGCTCGCTGGCAATATACAGGCATTCGCCTGGCAAAATAAAACGACACACACATATGACTACTATATCAAACACAACTAATCCTACTCAAGACAAACAAGATATCAATAATTCATTTTTAAATGACGTTATTGCTGGCTTGTCTTCTACGCCCAAACACCTGGAATCTAAATATTTTTATGATGCCGTGGGCGATAAGTTGTTTCAGGACATTATGAATGCCCCTGAATACTACCCTACCAACTGCGAAATGGAAATTTTTTCGGAACAAACCAACGAGCTTGCTGATTTGTTAAGTGGTGAAGGAGATGAATTCGATCTTATTGAACTTGGTGTAGGCGATGCCAGTAAATCATCTCACTTATTAAAGCATCTATTAAAACAGGAAACCCCTTTTAATTATTTGCCGATAGATATATCTGGGCATATTATAGAGTACTTAAAAACAACATTGCCTGTTTCATTGCCTGGCATTAAAATAAACGGCTTACAGGGTGATTATTTCGATATGCTTAAAAAAGCGTCGACCTCCAATAACCGTAAAGTTGTACTTTTCCTGGGATCTAACATAGGCAATATGAGCCTTGAAGATGCCGAAAGCTTTTGCCAAAATTTAAGAAGCCACTTACAGCCGGGCGATATGGCCCTAATAGGATTCGACCTTAAAAAAAATCCGAAAACTATTTTAGCAGCTTATAATGATAGCGAAGGAGTAACTAAACAATTCAATTTGAATTTGCTGTCGCGCATAAATTCCGATTTAAACGCCAATTTCAATATTGTTAATTTTGACCATTTCCCAACTTACGACCCGGAAACCGGTGCGTGCAAGAGCTACATTATAAGCCTTGCCAAGCAAACAGTTGCTGTAAATAATAAGACTTTTGCCTTTGAGCAGGATGAGTATATTTATACAGAAGTTTCTCAAAAGTTTACTACTTCTCAAACCAGCGAGCTTGCACAGAAAACAGGGTTTAAAACACTACACAATTTTTACGACAGCAAAAACTGGTTTTTAGATACCGTTTGGGTCGCTGAATAAGTTGCTTATTCCGATTAACGGTTTACCAAAACGCAATGTAAAGGCCTGCAGTACATAATAGTGTTATTACAATAAGCGCCAGTGTAGATGGCGCTACTTTAAACATTGTAGTATCCAGTTCAAACGCTTTCGGATTAATTTTTGGTCCGGCAAGGCTCATAATTACCATAAGAAGTGTTGTAAAACAGAACGACCAACCCATTGAAATTAGAAACGGAATTTCGTACACGCCATCTTTATTAATGTAGGCAGTCCATAGCAAAGTTTCATGTCCAAATATGCTTACTGCATAACTGTTGAAAAATACGGATAATGCAAACCCCGTTACCACACCGGCTACAGCGGCAGCACCGGTTGTACGTTTCCAGAACATTCCTAAAAGAAACATCGCAAATACACCAGGGCTAAAGAAACCCGTGTATTTTTGAATAAATGTAAAGCCACCTGCGCCACCTATATCGAGCGCATCGCTCCAAGTAAGTGCTACAGAAAATATGACTGCTGCTAAAATGGCAAGCCTGCCCACGATAACCAGTTTCTTTTCTTCGGCATCTTTGTTTAGATACCTTTTGTAAATATCAAGTGTAAAAATAGTAGAGATACTATTTGCCTTACCTGCTAACGAAGCTACAATTGCAGCGGTTAGTGCAGCAACAGAAAGCCCTTTTAAGCCCGTAGGTAGAAAACCAAGAATGGAAGAATAAGCGTTATCCGGATTGAAATTTTCACCCACACCCATCTCTGCCTGAAGCGCACCATTTTTATATAATACGTAAGCGGCTATACCCGGCAGCATAACAATTACCGGCATGGCCAGCTTCATTAAACCTGCAAATAAAATACCGGTACGTGCAGTTTTAAGATCGGCACCAAGGGCACGCTGCGTAATATACTGATTACAACCCCAGTAGTTTAAATTAACAATCCACATACCGGCAAAGTACATTGCTATACCCGGCAACATAAGGTATTTATTAACCTCAGCCTGAGTTGCACCCGCACCGGGTTTTTGTATCATCATAGTAAAATGGTCGGGGGCTTCTTTCATCATGGTTGTAAAGCCCGCAAGTGCATCTCTACCAAGTCCAAAGTGTTCGCTAACAAGCGTTAAAGCAATATAAGTTGTAGCTAAACCGCCTATAACAAGTACTACAACCTGTATAACATCGGTATAGCCTATAACCTTCATACCACCCAATGTTATTACCAGCGAAAAAACTGCCATAGCAATTACAATAGCGTGAAAATGCTCCGGCCCTGTCATGTTTGCAATTGCAATAGCACCCAAGTAAAGTATAGAGGTAAGATTTACGAACACATATAAAAACAACCAGAAAATGGCCATAATAAGGCTGGTTGTCTGGTTATATCGCGTTTCGAGAAATTGCGGCATTGTAAATATCCTGTTTTTTAAATAAACAGGTATAAACCATACAGCCACTATAATTAACGTAATCGCAGCAACCCACTCGTAAGCGGCTACGGCAACACCCACTACAAAACCGTTACCACTCATGCCTATAAATTGCTCTGCAGAAATATTAGAAGCGATTAACGAGGCGCCAATTGCCCACCATGTAAGTGAACCTTCGGCTAAAAAGAAATCTTTAGAATCAGATACTTCTCCTTCTTTCTTCTTCTTGGTTTTGTAAATCCAATACCCATAACCGGATACAATTAGAAAATAAGCTATAAAAATGATGTAATCGATCGTAGCAAACTTACCCATAATATAAAACGCGTATTAATTACTGTACACCAAATTATTGCGACGGTGCGACGCCAAATCTACGAAAACGTTTTTTCAGTTTCAGAAAAATTTTGCATGCAGGAGACACAAAAAAGCCGGCATCTTTTGACGCCGGCTTTTAGTAAATTATATTATTACTTTACAGAAAATTTATAGGTTGTAGTTGTACTGTACTTCTCCCCCGGATTTAATACCGTAGACGGAAAATTAGGCTGGTTAGGAGAGTCAGGATAATGCTGCGTTTCTAAACACAAACCTGTACGCCTTTGGTATTTGCCGCCTGATTTACTTGCCGTAGTACCATCAAGAAAGTTACCGCAATAAAACTGCACCGCAGGCTGATCTGTATAAATCTGCATATAACGGCCCGATGTTTTATGGTACAACCCGCCTATCTGGCGCATGGTTTTTGCATTATCACTAAATACCCAGCAATGGTCGTAACCTCCGCCTTTTTTTAACTGGTCGTCAATAGCTTCTATGTCTTTGCCAATGGGCTTAGACTTGGTAAAATCGAACGGTGTGCCTGTAACTGCTTTTAGCTCGCCAGTAGGAATCAGCGTAGCATCTACCGGAAGGAATCGATCTGCATCAAGCTCAAGTTCATGATCTAATATTGTATTATTGAAATTACCGGATAAATTGAAATACGAATGCTGTGTTAAGTTTACTATCGTTTTCTTATCTGTTTCCGCTTCATATTTTATTTCAAGAGCATTGTCATTAGTAAGCGTATAAGTAACCGTAGCTTTTAGAGTACCTGGATACCCTTCTTCACCATCTTTAGAGGTATAGCTTAATTTAAGCGTTGGATTTTTGGCGCCTTTAACTTCCTCAGCCTTCCACACTTTCGAGAAAAATCCTCTACCTCCGTGTAAGGAGTTAGGCCCGTTATTTATAGGCAACTGGTAGGCCTTTCCGTCTAATGTAAATTTACCTTTTGCAATGCGGTTGCCATATCGGCCAATAACTGCCCCAAAATAGTTTGGGTTGCCGTTTAAGTAATCATCCGGAGAGGTATAGCCTAAAACAATATCTTCATATTTGCCGTTTTTATCAGGAGCTGTAAGTTTCAGGATGTCGCCACCCATAGTTATAACTTCCAGCATCATTCCGTTCACATTTTTAAAAGTATATTTTTCAACTTTTACACCTTCTTTGGTCGTCGCATAATCTGATTTTGTGATTGATGCCCCTTTTGCTTCCTTTGCAATCGTTGTAGTATTACCATTATTTTTTTGATCCTGCTTATTTTCCTTACAACTAAGCAGCATAGTAGCGCATAACAACAGGCATGCGCCTGATTTAAAAATTTTCATAGTATAATTTATTGGTTAGTATAGGGTAAAGTTATAAATTATCTAAGTATTTCCATCTGTTACAAAAAAATTACTTTCCAGTGGTAAGCAATTGCTATCTACCTAAAACATATTTATGTTAATTAACCTTGAAATAATTTAACAGCCTGTTTCGTTTTAATTATAGTTTTTACCTTTGACAAAACATTTTTATAATGAACAGGAGAAAATTCTTCCGCAATGGCTCGCTCTTTACATTAGGAACCACCCTACTAAGCCCTTTAAGCGGTTCGGCAAACATTCTTAACCTCGATTTCGATAAAAACAAAAAGGCAAAAAATATAATTTTTATGGTTAGCGACGGTATGAGTACCGGTACGCTTAACATGGCCGACTTATACCTTAACCGAAAAACGGGCAAAGGCAGCAACTGGCTGCAGTTATATAAAGACCAACGTATAACCCAGGCGCTTATGGATACTGCTTCTGCAAGCTCTATTGTTACCGATTCTTCTGCGGCATCCTCTTCATGGGGTGGAGGCGCTAGGGTTAAAAATGGTGTGTTAAACATAGGTGCCAATGGTGAAAAGTACATGCCTATATGGCAAAAATTTAAAAAGGCTGGTAAAATGGCGGGCTGTGTAACCACAGTACCTATTACTCATGCTACCCCGGCAGGATTTTGCGTAAATAACGATAGCCGAAACGCCCAGGAAGATATTGCCGAAGATTACCTTAAGATTGGCTTTGATATTATGATGGGTGGTGGTAATAATTACTTTAGCCCCAAAATACGTAAAGACAAAAAAGACGTCTACGCTGATTATAAAGCTAAAGGCTGGCAGGTAGTACGTAATCGTGCCGAGATGATGGCAGCAGGAAATGATAAGCAGATTTTGGGCGTTTTTGCTGATGATGCTTTACCGTATAGCCTCGATCGTAAAAACGATACTACACTTGCTAAAGATACCCCTACCCTTGCCGAAATGGCCCAAAAAGCTATTGACCGTATGAAGGGTCACAAAAATGGATTTGTATTGCAAATTGAGGCAGGAAAGGTTGACTGGGGCGCGCATGCTAATGATATTGGTGCTGTATTATATGATCAGATAGCGTTTGACGAAGCTATTAAAGTAGCTATTGATTTTGCCGAAAATGATAAGGAGACGCTTGTTGTTATCACTACAGATCATGGTAACGCAAATCCGGGTGTGATTTATGGCAAAGATGCAAATGCTAATTTTGACAGTATCCAGAATTTTACCCATACTAACGAATGGCTGCTGAATAGTATTAAGCCAACAAATACCACCGCCCAGGTGCGTGAAATTATTGAAGCTGCTAATGGTAAAGCTATTAATGAAGAGGATGCGAAAACAGTATTGAGCTATTATGATGGCATTCATAAAGAAGATGGCGGCTTGTACAACTACAAAAAACTGCCCTTTAAAACATTTTCGCAAATGCAACAAAAAAACACATCGGTAGGCTGGATAAGCATGGACCATAGTGCTGATTATGTAAACCTTGCGATGTTTGGCCCGGGCAGCGAACTGCTTAAACCTTTTGTAAAAAACACTGACTTACATTACTTAATGCTGCAGGCCGCAGAGGTAGAAAATAAGTTTTAATTTCAATATATATTATACAAGGCGCTTTAATCAAAGCGCCTTTCTGTTTTTTTGTATATAGCAACATCAGATTATGAGACTTACAAATTTGAAACCTCGTTCTTGGCAGCTTCAAAATCGGCGATAATTTCCTGAAGGATATCAGCTGCGGGTTTAATATCTTTTATTAGCCCGGCGATCTGGCCAATTTCTAACTCGCCTTCGTCGAGGTCGCCTTCAAACATACCTTTCTTTGCACGGGCACGGCCTAATAAGTTTGTCAGGTCATCTACTGTAGGCGAAGTGGTATATAGTGCAGTGATATCATTAAAAAACTTGTTCTTTATAAGCCTTACCGGAGCTAATTCTTTCAGCGTGACATGCGTATCGCCATCCTGTAAATCTATTACCATTTGCTTAAACTTTTCATGCGATGATGACTCATTACTCGCTAAAAAGCGGCTGCCTATCTGCACCCCATCGGCACCTAAAACCATAGCAGCCAGCATCCCCCTGCCTGTTGCAATACCACCCGCAGCAATAAGTGGTACACTCAGCTTTTCTTTAACCATAGGTATCAATGCAAAAGTTGTAGTTTCTTCCCGGCCGTTATGCCCACCTGCTTCAAAACCCTCTGCAACCACCGCATCTACACCAGCCTCCTGAGCTTTAAGCGCAAACTTTACACTGCTCACCACATGCACCACTGTAATGCCCTGCTCTTTTAAAAAAGGCGTCCAGGTTTTTGGGTTGCCGGCAGATGTAAACACAATTTTGACACCCTCATCAACAATAATATTCATGATCTCCTCAATGTTAGGGTACAACATAGGAACATTAACTGCGAAAGGCTTATCAGTAGCTTTTTTACATTTCTGTATGTGTTCCCTCAATACATCGGGGTACATAGAGCCTGCCCCTATTATTCCCAGTCCGCCCGCATTACTTACCGCACTGGCAAGTTTATAGCCACTTGCCCAAATCATGCCCGCCTGGATAACAGGATATTGAATATTAAAAAGTTGTGTTATTCTGTTCATTTTATTTTTTTTGAAATGTATTCATAAGCTTACTTTCTGTGATAAAATCATAGCCAAAGTCTACTATTTTAACGCCTTTATTTTTATCATAAAGTTTAAAATAGCGTCCGTCGGTAGTTATCCGGGTAACGGAATCATCTTGAAAATCTAACTTATAAAGCTCTGAAAAATTTTTATTTATTGAAGGAGCTTTTCCCAGAGAGTATGCTAAAAAATAGCTTTCGGACGATGTAAGACCGAGCCTCCCCTCCGAACCAATTATTGTGATGTCACTACCTATTAGGTTCTTAGCAGTAATCTCCTTTGATTTTAATACATCAGGGATATGCAACGCAGGCATATAAGCCCAGGTTAAAGTAGCAGGCAATTCGGATGGATAGATAAATACCGACTTAACAATTTTATCATTGATAATAATACTTATCTGCGTATCTCCCGCATCATAAATTACATCGCCGTAAAGTGACTTAAGCTTTGGCCAGTTCGCCTGTTTAAAGCGTGTTTGTATTTTAGAGAAGTCTTTATTACTTATTCTCGCTTCATACCATTTGTGCTCTAGATCACCCTCATCATTTTTTGTCTCAAATTTATCGTAAACAATAGAGCCATCAGATTTTATGATAATATTATTTAATTGAGAGGTAATCAACCCGCCCGATTGCGAAATAATTAAACCTTGAAATTGAGGGATCCCGATTGTATCGTAGTGCTTCTTAACATATACCGGATTAAAGTACTTTCCCTTAAGTACTAAACTGTCAGTGTTAAGTTTTTCAACATGAATACTGGTCCATTTTTCAAGGTACAGATTATACATTTTAAGGCTATCATTTTCTATCTTGTATTTTGAAAACGAGCCATAGTATTTAAGCGGGTTTGTCCAATTATAAAATCCAATTTTATTTTCGAAAATGCCATCAGCATAAAAACCATACCCTGTTTCTATAGGGTAAGCGCGGGTTCCATCTTTCGGTTCAAACTCCTTTGTAGTCAATTCCCAATCGCCAACAATCATACTATTTTTACTATCAACCTTATCCCCCCTTTTACAGGAAAACATAAACAGTGCGAATAGAGCGAGAACAATTGTTTTCATATTTTTTTTACCAGCTTACCTGTTTTAACAACTGAATCAGCTTGTAAATTATAAGTGTAAATTCCTGCCGGTAAATGCTCGACAGAGATTTGATTGGCAGATGTTATAGCTTTTTTTAAAACTGCCTGACCCAGGCTGTTGTAGATAGTAACCTCAACATTATTAAAACCATTTGGAAGTGATACAGAAACGATGTCTTTCGTAGGGTTAGGGTACAATAAAAAAGCCTCCTTTTCGAAATCATTAACATGAAGCGCTGTTTGAGTTGCCTTCCAGAAATCCGGAATACCGTAACCATATTGATTGTCGGGATTACTATAGCGATCGGCTGACTTCTTTATAATTTGCAGCAATTCGGCATTCGTTTTAGTAGGCAACGCCTGCCAAAGGCATGCTACTAAACCTGCAGTAACCGGGCTCGAGAAAGAGGTGCCGCTAGCAGTGGTAATGTTTCCGCTAACATCCGACACATAATCGGCACGGCCCTGCGCCATCACGTCGGGTTTAACCCGCATGTCGAATGTAGGCCCTATAGAGCTAAAGCTTACGTATTGCCGGGAACTATCAACTGCGCCTACAGTAAGTGTATTAGGAGCATCTGCCGGAACACCAATGTTAGGATTACTGCCGGCGCCTGAATTTCCCGCCGATGTTACGCACATCATTCCACGGGTAAAAGCCACATTAGCGCCACGGGTTATAAAGGCGTTCTCGCCATTTAAATCCTCATACGTATAATTGTATTTAGGGTTATCGTATTCAAAATAACCCAATGATGTATTAATAACATCAATCCCAAGACTGTCTGCCTTCTCAGCAGCTTCTACCCAATACGATTCTTCCACCGGGTTTTCGCTATTTACATCTTCGGTAACAAATAAATAGTAGGCAGCATCGGGTGCGGTGCCTACCAATTGTCCTTCCGTATAGCCACCTATAGTACTTACTACCATTGTTCCGTGTGTACCGCCAGTGTAAAAATTATTACTACGGTCTACAAAATTGTAACCGCCCAATATCAGGTTGTTATTATACAACCTTTTAAAAGGCTGGGCAGTATTTACCCCGGGGAAGCCCGCGTCGAGCACGGCAATGGTCATTCCTGTACCGGTAAAATTTTGCTCGTGCAATAAGTGTCCATTAAGCATTTCTATCTGACTTGAAGAAGTGCCATAATTAAAACCTGCCTGTGGCTTTTGTGAAGTTGTAACGTTCTGATTTTGTAGTTGTTTTTCTGTGGACGGCTTGCCCTGAGCATCCAGACTATTATCTGCAAAATCAACTTTCGAAACAAATTCTAATTGTGCAAGCGATCTTATTCCTGCAACGCTACCGCGCACATGCAATGCATTAAGCCATTTAGACTTTGCTTTAACTGCTACACCATTAATATTAGTAACAGCAGCAATATATTGTGCATTGATTGGTACATCTTTATCGTCTAACATTATACCTTGCCTGGCACGCCTGTCTAGCGACTTTTGCGATAGCATCTCGAGCGGATTTGCAATATAGTACGTCGCATCGGGCTTATCTCTAAAATATACCCATGCGTCTTCCTGAGCATACCCAATGCTCACGGTTAAAAACATTAATAACAACATCTTCTTCATTATCATTTTTTTTGCATACAAAAGCAAGGAGTAGCTACCCAAATATACAAATAAACAGTGGCAGTTTTGGGTAATTTGCTATTTTTACAACCTAAACCAATTCCTAAAGATGCTTTATCTTTTATTAAGTATAATTTGTAGCGTTTTAGTCGGCGTTATTTTTAAAGTAGCACGCAGATATAATATATCAATTACGCAAATTGTAACTTGCAATTATGCTTTTGCGTTATTGTTATGCTATCTTTTTTTCGAACCCAATATAGCCGATGTAACCTCATCAGCACCGTGGAGTTTATACACTACTTTAATGGTTTTGTTACCAACCATTTTACTAGTAATGATACTCTCTATAAAGTATATGGGCATAGTAAAAACAGATGCTGCCCAACGCCTTTCGTTATTTATACCCATAATCGCAGCATGGTTTATTTTTCATGAAGCCTTTAACGACCTGAAACTTATTGGGCTGCTAATTGGTTTGCCTGCGCTTCTACTTATTCTGTATAAAAAGGCCGATAAATCAGGAAATAAATGGTTGTACCCTGCTTTAGTCTTACTAGGGTTTGGCATCGTAGATGTTTTGTTCAAGCAGGTCGCGTTGTATACAGAAATCCCTTACACAACCTCCTTATTTTTAGTGTTTGGAGGATCGCTTGTAATAGCAGTAATATACACGTTATATGCTATAATTTTTAAGCATCACAAGGTGAAAATAATTAATCTGGCTTTCGGAATTTTGGTAGGAATTTTCAATTTCGGAAACATTCTTTTCTACATGAAAGCGCATAAAGCTTTTGCAGAAAATCCATCCACTGTGTTTGCCGGGATGAATATGGGTGTGATTGTTTTAGGTAGCTTTGTAGGTGTTGTTGCGTTTAAAGAAAAGCTCTCGAAAATTAATTATCTTGGGATATTTTTAGCGCTGGTTGCTATCGTTTTTATAACGCTATCGCAATTAAATAATTAAAAATCAATTTAACTGTTAAAATATTTAAACATTAAAACACTGTAATAAAACAACTTAACCTGTATCAAAGATAAATTTTAAAAATTAGTCTAAAAATTATTTGGAATTTAATTTTATTGTACCGTACCTTTGCTGCAAGTTCTTTAAAAGATTATTCTTATCCAGAAAGACTGAGGGATTTGACCCTATGACGTCTTGGCAACCTGTTCATGTTTACATGAATAAGGTGCCACATTCAACCCAAGCGAAAGCATGGGAAAGATAAGTTTAGAAATTGTTTATAATACATCACAAATATATTATATGCCTTTCTGACTTATCGGGAAGGCATTTTTTGTTTTATGCCTTTCCCGATACCTGGTTTTGAGTAGTTTTTACGAGCGAAATGTTTACTAAAATCTAAAATCAAGAAAAATGAAAGAGCAAACTGCAATCCTGAACAATCTACCTATCGATCCATTAACCGGAAGTATTTCGGTGCCGATTTACCAAACATCTACATTTGTGCAGAACGCTCCGGGTGTTCATAAAGGGTTTGATTATGCACGTAGCAACAACCCTACCCGTAAAGTGCTTGAAGATACTATTGCCCAGCTTGAAAACGGAACTAACGGTTATGCATTTGCCAGCGGCCTTGCTGCTATTGATGCGGTTATCAAGTTGCTTTCTGCCGGAGATGAGGTTATCGCGGTTGATGATATTTACGGTGGTGCCTTTAGGTTATTTACCCATGTATACGAAAAATTTGGCATCAGCATTAAATATGTAGATACTACCAATGCCCAAAATGTAGCCAATGCCGTTACGCCAAAAACAAAACTTATCTGGATAGAATCGCCTACAAACCCTACCCTAAAAATATCTGACATTGAAGCGATTGCTAAAATTGCAAAAGCTAACGATGTACTACTTTGCGTAGATAACACGTTTGCTTCGCCAATTGCACAAAAACCGCTTAACCTTGGTGCCGATATTGTAGTACACAGTGCGACTAAATACATATCCGGACACAGCGACCTTATTGCCGGTTTAGTTGTGACTGCTACCGAAGAGCTTGGTGCAAAAATTAAGTTTGTGCAAAACGCTTCGGGTGCAATACTTGGGCCATTTGACAGCTGGTTAGTTATTCGTGGTATCGAAACCTTATCGCTTCGTATTAAGCAACATGCTGAAAATGCTCAAAAAGTTGCAGAATACCTTCAAACAGAAAAACTGATTAAAAACGTTTACTACCCTGGCTTGCCTACACACCACAACCATGATATTGCTAAAAAACAGCTAAAATTCTTTGGCGGTGTTGTAACGTTCGATTTAGTAATTGATGATAAAGAATTGGCTTCAAAAATTGTATCGAGCACTAAACTGTTCAAGTTGGCAGAGAGCCTTGGTGGTGTAAAAAGCTTGTGTTGCCTTCCGTCTGAAATGACTCACAAATCAATCCCGGTAGAAAAAAGATACAGTGCCGGTGTTACTGATAGCCTTATCCGTCTATCTGTAGGTTTAGAAGATGCCGATGACCTTATTGAAGATTTACAACAGGCGTTTGCCGCGGCTGTTACTGCCAATGTTGATAACGAAGCTGTAACTGCATAACACCCGCCTCCATGTCTAGAAAACAATTAAATATAGGGTTATTTGGTTTTGGCTGCGTAGGCTTAGGCTTATATGAAGTACTACAAAAAACCCCTGCTCTTAGGGCAAACATTACAAGCATTTGCGTTAAGGATAAAAATAAAGAGCGCGCCATTAGTGCCGACAATTTTACCTTCGACAAAGATGATATTTTAAATGACGATAGTATTAACGTGGTTGTTGAGCTTATTGATGATTCCGATGCGGCGTTTGAAATAGTATCGGCGGCATTGCGAAAAGGCAAAGCCGTGGTTAGTGCTAACAAAAAAATGATCGCTGAACATTTTACCGAGTTGCTGCGACTGCAAAAAGAATTTAACGTACCCTTATTGTACGAAGCTGCAGCCTGTGCCAGTATGCCCATCATCCGTAACCTGGAAGAGTATTATGACAATGATCTTTTAGAATCTATTGAAGGTATTGTTAACGGTTCTACCAACTATATATTGACGAAAACTTTCAGTGAAAATCTCAGTTATGAGGATGCGCTTAAAGAGGCACAGGAAAAAGGTTTTGCAGAAAGCAACCCGATATTAGACACTGGCGGGTTTGATGCTAAGTACAAATTATTGATACTACTTGCCCACTCGTTTGGCTACATTGCCAAGCCGGAAGATATATTCAATCTAGGTATTGATAACATTGGCGAACTTGAACTAAAGTACGCCAAAGAAAAAGGCTTAAAAATTAAACTGGTTGCCCACGCATATAAAAGTAACGATGGAACGTTGTCGGCATTCGTTATTCCTAAATTTGTAACGCCGGATGATCGTCTGTATAACGTAGACGATGTATTTAACGGCATTATTACTAAAACCAGTTTTGCCGATACCCACTTTTTTGTTGGCCGTGGTGCGGGCTCCTACCCAACTGCATCGGCCGTATTATCTGATATTTCTGCATTAAGTTATGACTACCGCTACGAGTACAAAAAAATATACCGTGAAGAGAATTTACAGCTTACAAACGATGTTGAGTTAAAAGTGTTGCTCCGCCATAAAAAAGCAGATGCCGAAGCATTAAAACTTCAGTTTATCACGATCGAAGAAGCGTATACTAATCACGAGTCAGGCTACTTAACCGGTAACATTACACTGGAAAACCTGAAGACACTGCATGAGCAAAACACAGGCGACTTATCCTTCATATTACTTAATGTAGTTACCGAGAAAGAGACTGAAACCAACGCTCTGCTTGCCTTTGCATAAAAAGCTATTTACACCTTTCATTTACTATAAAAAAAGAACCCCACAAATAACTTGCGGGGTTCGGGCATTTTAGCATTAATCTATTGGAGGCGCTAAAAATTTTATTTATGCATTAATACAGTGTCAACTACGTGTATTACTCCGTTAGACTGGTTAACATCGGCAATAGTAATTTTAGCTTTACCACCTTTTTCATCAATCACCCAAACATCTTTACCATCCATTTTAAACATTAGCTTACCACCTTGAACTGTAGTAGCAGTGTAAGTACCGTTTCCTTTTTTAATACCGGCTACAACATCTGCAGCGCTCCATTTACCCGCAACTACGTGGTAAGTAAGAATGCCAGCAAGCATCTTTTTATTTTCAGGTTTAAGTAACGTTTCAACAGTGCCTTTTGGCAGTTTATCAAATGCTGCATTTGTAGGAGCAAATACTGTAAACGGACCTTTACCTTGTAAAGTTTCAACTAATCCGGCAGCTTTAACCGCAGCTACAAGAGTAGTATGATCTTTAGAGTTTACCGCATTCTCAATAATATTTTTGTTGGGATACATAGCTGCGCCACCTACCATTTTAGTTTTTTGCGCAAATGATGTTGTACCTACCATCATTGTAAAAGCAACAAGTGCAACTGAGAAAAATTTTGAAGTCTTCATGATTTGTTTTTTATAATGTTTATAAAAGCAGATACGCTTAAAAACAAATCACGGTTTTTTTAACAAGAGAATTTTTAGAAAATATTAACTCTTATTGATAAATCAGAGGCATTTTTCCTGGCGATATAATTTATACAGATAAAAAAAAACCTCCTGATTGCTCAGGAGGTTTCTATATTTAAAAATGAATTGGTTTGAGAATTATTTGTTCTCTCCGTTTTCCATTCTCTCTTTTAATTGAGCTAATACGTCAAGGTCACCAAGGGTGCTTCTTTCAGCATTGTTTGAAGATGAACCAGCATTATTGTTGCTGTTGTTGTTAGAGTTATTGTTGTTAAAATCATTGTTTCTAACATTTTTCTCTTCTTCATCTTTAAAGGTAGCAGTGTGAGATGCAACAACTCTTTTAAATTCTTTGTTGAACTCGATAACTTTAAATTCAGCAGATTCGCCTTTTTTAAGTTTTTTGCCATCTTCTTTTTCAAGGTGTCTTGCAGGAATGAAAGCAACAATATCGTCACCAAATTCTACAGTAGCTCCTTTATCAACGATTTCAGCAATTTCACCTGTATGTACAGTACCTACTGCGAATGAATCTTCATATTTATCCCATGGGTTAGCAGTAGTCTGCTTGTGACCAAGAGATAATTTACGACCATCAACATCAAGTTCTAATACTAAAACGTCTAGTTTATCACCTACGTTTACAAACTCACTTGGGTGTTTGATTTTCTTAGTCCAAGAAAGGTCAGAGATGTAAATTAATCCATCAATACCCTCTTCAAGTTCTACGAATATACCAAAGTTTGTAAAGTTTCTAACGATACCTGAATGGCGTGAACCTACTGGGTATTTAGAAGTGATATCCGTCCAAGGGTCTTGAGAAAGTTGTTTGATACCAAGAGACATTTTACGGTCATCCCTGTCTAAAGTAAGGATAACTGCTTCTACCTCATCACCAACTTTAACGAAATCCTGAGCTGACCTTAAGTGTGTAGACCAAGACATTTCAGAAACGTGGATTAAGCCTTCAACACCTTCAGCAACTTCAATAAATGCACCGTAGTCTGCAATAACAACTACTTTACCTTTTACTTTGTCACCTACTTTAAGGTTGCTGTCAAGAGCATCCCATGGGTGAGCATTAAGTTGTTTAAGACCAAGTTGAATACGTGTTTTCTCGTCATCAAAGTCAAGAATAACAACGTTTAATTTCTGGTCTAATTCAAGAACTTCACTTGGGTGGTTAATCCTGCTCCAAGAAAGGTCTGTAATGTGAATAAGTCCGTCAACACCACCAAGGTCAATGAATACACCGTATGAAGTAATGTTTTTAACAACACCTTCAAGTACCTGCCCTTTTTCAAGCTGACCGATGATTTCTTTTTTCTGAACCTCAATATCCGCTTCAATAAGCGCTTTGTGAGATACAACTACGTTTTTAAATTCATGGTTAATTTTAACCACTTTAAATTCCATAGTTTTGTTAACGTACTGATCGTAATCCCTGATAGGTTTTACGTCTATCTGAGAACCCGGTAAGAATGCTTCGATGCCAAAAACGTCAACGATCATACCACCTTTAGTTCTGCATTTAACGAAACCATTAACGATCTCGCCAGTTTCGTTAGCACTGATAACTCTATCCCAAGCCTTAATAGTACGTGCTTTCTTGTGAGAAAGAACTAACTGACCTGATTTATCTTCACGAATATCGATAAGTACTTCTACTTTATCACCCACTTTAAGAGCTGGGTTGTAACGGAATTCGTTTAAAGAAATAACACCTTCTGATTTTGCGTTGATATCAACAATTACATCCCTGTCAGTGATTCTTACTACTGTTCCTTCTACTACTTCGTCACTGTCAGTTGAAATAAAAGTTTTTTCAACTAACGTTTCGAATTCTCTTAGGTTTTGCTCATCAACCGGATCAATACCTTCTTCAAAGTTATGCCAGTTAAATTCCTGTAAAAATTCGTCGTTTGTTTTTGTTTGTTCAGACATGCTAATTATAAAATTTGTATCCTGAGCCTTGCCGGGTTTCATTATGCAAGAGCAAAACCGCAGAAGCGTTTTTACTTAAATTTGATTTTAATCCTTTTCTACAAAACCCTGTATGCCGAAAAGGTGCGCAAAGGTAGTACTATTTTTGTTATTCACAAACAATACTAACCCCTAAATTTATTACCCTTAGATAATTAGCACTAATTAGACGCACAAATCAAATTTGGTCAATACAAATATTAAAACTTATTACACAAATAACGCCCGCGCTTAGTGAACTATACTTTTCACCTCCTTAGGATCGTGATTGTGCTTAAACAGTATTGCAAAAGCGATAGAAATAATTAACGCGTAAGCCGCGAATGCCAGCCATATGTTATGCCAGTCCTTCATTAATATTAAATTACTGAAAGTGCCATCTGTTGAAATAGAAATATTTTGACCTTTTACAAATCCCGCCATTAACTGGTTCGACGGCTCTGTTTGTAAAAACGACGCCAGCTCTGTTGTTGAGCCAAAAGCCTTGGTAAAGTACTTATCGATTACCCAACCGGAGGTTACACTGCCCACTACGGCACCAACACCATTAGTCATCATCATGAATAATCCTTGTGCAGACGAACGTATTTTAGAACTTGTATTTGTTTCTACAAACAACGATCCTGAAATATTAAAAAAGTCAAACGCCATACCGTAAACAATACAAGATGTAATAATCATCCATAGTCCGTTTACCGGATCGCCAAAGGCAAACAATCCAAAACGAAGTACCCAAGCCAACATGCTTATTAACATAACCTGCTTTATACCAAAACGCTTTAGGAAGAATGGAATAGCAAGGATAAATAAGGTTTCAGATATTTGAGATATCGACATAATAATAGTAGAACGTTCTACTACAAACGAGTCGGCATATTTAGGAAAGTTAGCAAACTCACTTAAAAACACATCACCATAAGCGTTGGTCAACTGTAATGCAGCCCCCAAAAACATAGAGAAAACAAAAAACAATGCCATTTTATAATTCGTAAATAACTTAAAAGCTTCAAGACCCAGAGTTTCTGTTAACGATGCCTTTTCTGTAGTATTTTGCGGAGGGCATTTTGGTAATGTAAACGCGTATAATCCTAATATTATAGATCCTATTCCGGCAATGTAAAACTGATACTCTGTAGCTTTGTTATCTGTTAAATTTGTAATCCACATAGCAACAATAAAACCAACCGTTCCCCAAACTCTTATAGGCGGAAAATCTTTAACCACATCGCTATCGTCGCTATTTTTAAGTGCGGTATACGCAATAGAGTTGTGTAATGCTATGGTAGGCATATAAAAACACATGGCTAATAACATTACATATATAAAAGATGAAGGTTCTGTCACCTGGGGTAAGTAAAATAGAACGCCTGCATAAAGTAAGTGCAACATACTATACAGCTTTTCTGCATTAACCCATTTATCAGCGATAATACCTGTTAGCGTAGGCATAAATAACGAAGCAATACCCATAGTGCCAAACACGAGGCCAAATTGTGTACCCTCCCAATGTTTTGTACCAAACCAATAATTAGCAATTGTGATAAGCCATGCTCCCCAAACAAAAAACTGAAGGAAACTCATTGCTACAAGTCGGTTTTTGATGCTCATAAATCGCTTACTTTAATTAACATTTTATTAACGGCGGTAAAACTATTAATAAAATTCGATTTACATAGTAATGCAATCGTTAAAGTTGGGATTGTCTAAAGTAATATTGAGAGGGGAATGACTGGGAATTATTGCAAGTTCATGGTAAGGCCAAACATGCTTGTATTGGCTGCAAGGGTGTACCTTGAATACGAATAATCGAACCTGATTTTATTAAAGCGTACTGACATACCTACTGATATACCGGAGAAACTTCTGCGGTCTACAATGCTGAGCTCCTGCCCTCTCCTAAAACTATATCCCGCTCTTAGGTTAAAGCTCTTGCCCGGGAATAATTCAGCACCCAATATAAGATGGCGCAGCGCATTATTTACAAACGATATCTTTTCCGGCTTGCTGCCGCCTTCAATATCCTGATCTGCTTTGTTAGGGTTAGAAAAGCCAAGGTTCCATTGCTGCAGGTTTTCTAAAGTAACGTGCCAGCGGATAGGTACGTTTTCTACTTCCTGCGATATACCAGCAACAATTTCTAACGGTAACGGTTCGCGCATACCGGCATAGGTAGTAAACTGGAAACCAACATTGCGAATAGATAACCCAATATTAATGTCATTATCCTGGTCAATATAAATAGCGCCAAAGTCCATCGCGCCCCCTAACGAATTATAACTTTCCAGATTAGATGATATTACTTTGGCATTAGCACCTAAAAATACGCTGGTAAATGGAATATTGAAAGAATACCCAAACGACACTGCAACTTCGCTACCGGTAAAATCTCCGGTAAGCAGACCTGCTTCATCACGACCTTCAAAGGTTCCGTAATTTACATAATTAACCCCAACATGAAATGTTTGCACGTGCCTGTCGTAAGTATACGCATAGGCTGCAGTACCATATGCTACTTCGCCAAAATAACTGCCGTAATTTACTGCAAGGTGATTATCCATTTCTGGGTTAATGGTGGCCGGGTTAAAGTTACCCTGATTAACATCTTCATCATACAGCGTTACAATTTTGCCGCCTAAGGCTGCCTGCCGTGGCGAGGTAACCAAATTTAAAAACTGGTAGGTATATTTACCGCCTATCTGGCCGAAGGACAAAGCAGTAGCAAACAGAAAAAAATAAAGATACCGGTTTTTAAACATTATCAAAGGGAGCGTTTTGCAATGTATAACGCAAATGCGAAGATATTATTTTTTAAATAAATTAACAGTACAAAATTTCGCTAGAAATTTAAGCTCAAATACTGAGATTTAAAACAAGAAACGGCTAAGATATCTTAGCCGTTTTTATTACTATGTTGTCGTATTTACAACTTTTTCGCATTCTTTACATCTTCATCGGTAAGAGCGTATTTTAAAACTTCGCTCATTTCCCTTACATAATGAAACGTAACGCCCTCTAAATATTCAGGCTTGATTTCATCAATGTCGCGTTTATTTTCGTGGCATAAAATAATCTCTTTAATATTAGCCCTTTTAGCAGCAAGTATTTTTTCTTTTATTCCGCCCACAGGCAAGACTTTACCACGAAGGGTAATTTCTCCCGTCATTGCCAAATGCTTCTTTACCCGCTTTTGAGTAAATGACGACACTAACGATGTTAGCATAGCTACCCCGGCACTTGGGCCATCTTTTGGCGTCGCACCTTCGGGCACGTGTATGTGTACATTGTATTTTTCTATAATTTCAGGTGCAATACCAAGTAATTCTGCATTCGATTTTATGTATTCCAGTGCCAGCGTAGCCGACTCTTTCATTACTGTACCCAAATTACCCGTCATGGTCATATGGCCCTTACCTTTAGACAGTATCGACTCTATAAACAAAATATCGCCGCCCACACTCGTCCAGGCAAGGCCGGTAACTACCCCTGCAACATCATTACTCTCATACTTATCGCGTTCCATTTTAGGTGCGCCAAGTATTCTAAGTACATCTTCGTCGGTCACCTTAACATTGTATTCTTCTTCCATGGCAATGCTTTTTGCAATACCACGTATCATTTTTGCAATTTGCTTTTCAAGTCCACGCACACCCGATTCGCGGGTATAACCCGTTACAATTTTTTCCAATTGTTTACGGCCTATAACAATATCTTTAATTGTAAGACCATGTTCTTTAATTTGCTTAGTCACCAAGTGCTTTCTTGCAATTTCTACCTTTTCTTCAATCGTATAACCGGTTAGGTTTATAATCTCCATCCTGTCGCGTAGAGCGGGCTGAATTGTGGCAAGGTTATTAGCCGTTGCAACGAACATAACTTTAGATAAATCGTAACCCAACTCTACAAAGTTATCATAGAATTCAGAGTTTTGCTCCGGGTCTAAAACTTCAAGCAAAGCAGATGAGGGGTCGCCCTGATTGCTAACACTCAACTTATCAATTTCATCTAATACAAAAACAGGATTTGATGTACCTGCTTTTTTAAGGCTTTGTATAATCCTTCCCGGCATTGCGCCTATGTAGGTTTTACGGTGCCCTCTTATTTCAGCCTCATCACGAAGGCCTCCTAAAGAAATACGTACATATTCTCTACCTAAAGCCTCAGCAATAGATTTACCTATTGATGTTTTACCAACACCCGGAGGTCCGTAAAGGCAAAGTATAGGCGATTTCATATCGTTACGTAGTTTAAGCACGGCAAGGTGCTCTATGATACGCCTTTTAACATCTTCAAGCCCGTAATGATCACGGTGAAGTATTTTTTCAGCACGTTTGAGGTCGAACTTATCTTTACTAAATTCATTCCAGGGCAAATCAATAAGCAGCTCGATATAATTACGCTGCATACCGTAATCTGCTGCCTGCGGATTCATGCGTTGCAGTTTAGCCAGTTCTTTTTCAAACTGTTTTTTTGTTTTTTCATCCCACTTTTTAGACTTTGCTTTTACACGCATATCGTCTATTTCCTGGTCGTGCGAAACGCCACCTAACTCTTCCTGAATCGTTTTAAGTTGTTGATTCAAAAAGTATTCTCGCTGCTGCTGATCAAGATCAAAACGCACCTTGTTTTGAATATCGTTTTTAAGCTCCAGTTTTTGAAGCTCCAGATTCATAAACTTTAAGGTTTGAAGCGCTCTCTCTTTAAGATTGCTAATAGCCAGTAAATCCTGCTTCTCCTTGACTGTAAGGTTCATGTTAGACGATACAAAGTTTACCAAAAACGAATCGCTTTCGATATTTTTTATCGCAAAAGTGGCTTCACTTGGTATGTTTGGGCTTTCCTTAATAATTTGGATAGCCAAATCTTTTACTGACTCAATAATGGTTGTAAACTCGGCATCTTTGTCAGGTGTTCCGGCTTCCTCAAATTCTTTAATTGTGGCGGTAAGGTAGGGATCTTCAGAGGTAACCTCGTCTATCTCAAAACGCTTCTTACCTTGTAATATAATCGTGGTGTTACCATCCGGCATTTTAAGTACACGTAAAATACGTGCTACGGTACCCACAGTATGAATATCTGCCGCAGTAGGATCTTCTACACTTTCATCTTTTTGGGCAACAACCCCAATTATTTTCGAACCGGCATTTGCATCGTTAATTAATTTAATCGATTTATCCCTACCGGCCGTAATAGGTATAACCACACCCGGAAACAACACCATATTACGCAGCGGAAGTATGGGCAAAGTTTCAGGTAACGGCTCGTTATTCATTTCCTGTTCATCTTCAGAAGTCATTAGCGGAATTAATTCTGCATCTGTATCTAATTCCTGAAGTGACAAGTTGTCAATATTTAAAATTCTTTGTTTCGACATATCGTGGTAAAGGTCTTTTTGTCATTAAACACTTAATACAATGAGCAACGCCTACTATTTTAAGCGTGCTATAGCTACTGGTAACCAATGTTTAATAACAAAGGAAATGTTTGCAACAACACAGTAAAACAAGGATTGTGCCATAAAAAATCCGCCATAAAGGCGGATTTCAATTTATATTTAAAGAACCTAATATTCGATATTAAATTCTCCTGATGTTATGCTGATTGTCTTATCGCCAGTCGCGCTTGCGTTAAAGCTAAACGTCCCTTTTATAGTAGAACCGTCGTTGCTGATGATTGTTAAAGAACCTGTAGTCGACCTGTAAGAATCATCTCCTTTTCTGTAAGTTGCTCCTGCATCTGCTTCAAATACAGAACTACCAATAGCATAAGTACCTTTTTGTATAGCTGTTTCTACAGAAACAGAGATGTTAGAATCATCTGCCATACTCTGACCATTAATGGTTAAGTATTCGCCAGCTTCTGCAGTGCTGGTTATTTCAAAATTTTTAGCTGTGCCGGCAATCGTAGCCCTTACATATTCTTCGTCATCACCGGTACCAGGCGTAGCATTTGATTTATAAGGTATGTTTGTAAACGACCCGTTAGTAAATGCAACTGATGGAAGGTTACTATCAAAATCGCCCCAATAACCAGTAAAATTGAAAGTCCCTGAAATTGTCTTGGTAGTAGTATTTATAGATGTTATGGTAACGGTACCATTACTTTCAGCCTCATTAAAATTGTTATAAGTAGATTCAGAATCTGCCGAAGGATCATAAGATAAAATAATATCATCTCCTGTGTAAGTACCGGCCTTTGTAGCTGATATTGCCAGGCTTACCATTTCTCCCTTAGTACCCCTTATGCCCGAAACCACAATTAGCCCATCTGTAATAACAGCTTGTGTTGATGATGCAGTAAATGTCTGTCCGCCAAAATCTACTTTAAATAAAGCAGGTGTAGTGTTACCATTACCATCTTCACCATCTAAAAGGTTTGGGTCTAGCGGCTCAGTATCGCAAGCGGTAAAACCTATAACCGAAAACAGTACCATGAAAATCGATAATATTCTCAATCTTTTCATAACATTAATTTATTGATTTTTTTAAAGTTCCAAATATAAAGTAATAAAATTAAAATCCTATTGTTTTTTTAACAGCCGGGTTAATAAAAAGATGCCAACAATAAAAAATAAAGTAAGAAATACTACTGAGTATCGCATGCTGCCAAAAGCCTGGTCTATAGCACCGTAAAGCAGCATCCCTATAACAATACCAATCTTTTCTGTTACATCATAAAAACTAAAAAATGATGCGGTATCTGTAGTTTCTGGCAACATTTTACTGTACGTACTGCGCGACAAAGATTGAATACCGCCCATTACTAAACCTACAAAAGCAGCGGTTATATAAAAATGCAAAGGCAGCGTTACAAAATATGCACACACACATATTATAGCCCAAACGGCGTTAATACCTATCAGCGTTTTTATATTACCAAATTCAGCAGATAACTTACTCGTTATTACCGCACCCACTACCGCCACAAGTTGTATTAGCAATATACTCACAATTAATCCCATGCTTTTAGCGCCATCATCGCCCCATTCAATTTCTTCGGCGCCAAAATAAGTCGCAGCAAGCATAACTGTTTGTACCGCCATACTATATACAAAAAAAGCACCCAGATAACGCTTAAGCGTAAGGTTTTCGCTTAATTGACTCCAAACCTTACGAAGCTCGCGGAATCCGTTAAGCATTACATCGCCTGTTATCTTATTCTTCTTGGTAGCTTTTGGCAGATAGTAGTAACTGTACTGGCTAAAGACTATCCACCAGATACCAACAGTTACAAATGATATTCGCATAGCTTTAATCGCCGCGCCTTCTCCGGTAATCCCGAACCAATCCGGCTTCATGATCATCGCCAGGTTAAATACAAGTAATAAAACGCTGCCTACATATCCTAACGAATATCCTTTAGCACTCACTGCATCCTGCTGATTCGGGTAAGCAATATCGGGAAGATACGAGTTATAAAAAACCAAACTACCCCAAAAGCCTATAAGACCAAATAGGTAAAATACCAGGCTCAGGTATAAATTTTCGCGGTCAAACCAATAAAGACCAATACATGATAGTGCGCCTATATAACAAAACAATTTAAGAAAGGACTTTTTATTACCGGCGTAATCTGAAATACCCGAAAGTAATGGTGAGATAAATGCAACAATTAAAAAAGCAAATGCGGTAACAAAACTTATTAAGGCTGTACCCTTCATTTGAGAACCGAAGACATTTAGTTGCTCCCCCTCTGGTATAAGTTGATTATAAAATATAGGGAATACCGCCGATGCTATTACCAGGCTGTATACAGAGTTTGCCCAGTCGTAAAATGCCCATGCATTCAATAGCTTTTTGCTTCCTTTTTCTAATTGTATCATATAGTTTGGTTTGTGCATCAAAACTAAACTATTTTTCGAAATATAAAATAGGCTAGCGTTATGGCTTTGTGAAATTTTGCTATGCTTATGTACTTACCAAATTATAAATACGACCCTAATATATAATTGTAGTTTGGGCTAAAAAAAAGGCCGCTCAAACGAGCGGCCCTGAATTATATATATAAAGATACTAAAATTTAACTCCAAATTTAGCAGCCTGTGCTTTTGCATTTGGTATTTCCGCTGTTATTTTAGAAATCCTTGTAGAGCCTGATGGGTGAGTGCTTAAAAATTCCGGTGGCGCAGATCCTCCAGAATTTGCATTCATTCGTTTCCAAAAGTCAATTGCTTTATCCGGATTATAGCCTGCAATAGCCATTAGGGTGAGGCCAATCTCATCAGCTTCATTCTCATGGCTTCTGCCAAAAGGTAATATCGCACCATATTGAGCGCCTAAACCATATGCCTGTTGAAATATTTGCTGAGCACCTGCACTTTTGCCCGATGTAGCGGCTGCAACACCAGTGGCTCCAAGTTGCTGTAGGGTCTCCGCGCTCATACGTTGCGCTCCATGATTTGCAAGTGCATGAGCAACCTCATGACCTAAAACCGTAGCAAGGCCCGCTTCATCTTTAGTAATAGGCAATATCCCTGTATATACTACAATTTTACCGCCGGGCATACACCACGCGTTAACATCATTACTTTGTACGAGTTTATATTCCCATGCATAACCGTCAAGATATCCCTTATAACCATTTGCATCCAGATATTTTTCGGCGGCAACCTTAATTTTTTGTCCTACAGATGTAACCATGGCAGCCTGTGACGTACCGGTAACTACTTTATTTTCTTTTAAAAAAGTATTATACTGCGCAAATGCTGTAGGAAATATTTGATCGTTAGATACAAAATTTAAATTTTGCTTTCCTGTAAATGGGTTGGTACTGCAGGCACAAAAAAGTGCCAGCAACATACCTGACAGAGTTAATACACTTTTATTCATTGTAAATAGGTTATTTAGTTTTAACAAAATTAGCAATTTAAAACCATATAAATTTAGCCAAAACCGTCTCTTATAGTTAAACTATTGTGAATTTTAAAATTAAAACTTCTTTAAGATTATATTTATGCATCAAAGTAATATTAATATGAATGCTGATAGCAATCTGCGCAAATCTTTAAAAATACCCAGAGCATTTTTGGTTACAGCTAAAATATTAGAGGCTACATCACCTAAGCTTGCGGCGCAGTTTGCCATGAAACTTTTTACTACCCCTGTAAAGTTTAAACTACCTAAGCGAGAGCAGGAGATGGACAATAATAGCAGGCAAGAACTTTTACTTTTACCCACCTTAAACAAAATGATTAATATATATCATCTTGGAGATGGTAATAAAAAGGTGCTGTTAGTACACGGGTGGAGCGGCCGTGGTACACAACTATGCTCGATTGCAGATAGACTGGTTAAGGCAGGCATTAGCACAATAAGCTTTGATGCCCCGGCGCATGGTAAATCTTCAGGAAGGAATAGCGATATGACTGAATTCATAGACGGTATATTGTTATTAGATGAAAAATTTGGCCCGTTTGATTATGCCATAGGGCATTCGCTTGGCGCAATGGCGCTACTTAATGCTATTAAAAAAGGACTTAAAGTAAATCGTGCGGTGATAATTGGTAGCGGCGATATTATTAAAGACATAATGGATGACTTCATACAAAAATTAGGCATGAATATTGCCACTGGTGACATAATGATTCGTCTTTTCGAAAAAAAGTTTAACCAATCCATAAACAACTATTCAGCGTATATAGCAGCACAGCAAGTTAATATTCCGGTGCTTATTTTTCATGACGAAGATGATGCCGATGTTCCTGTAAATTCTGCATATCACATTAAGCAAAATTTAGCTGACGCTGAACTAATAGTTACAGCAGGATTAGGCCACCGCAAGATACTTGGTGACAAAAATGTAATTAAAAAAATAACCGAATTTTTACAAACATGAAAAAATTAATGATGTTTATTATACTGATTTCTCTAACAGCGTGCCAGGGACAGGATAGAAAAAATACCACTACGCAGAGTACAAAAGAGAATCAACTTCCGGCTAAAGGAAAATTCAAGGTTATTAAAACTGACGCTGAGTGGAAAGATCAGCTAACATCTGAACAGTATGATGTATTACGCAACAAAGCAACTGAACGCCCCTATACAGGAGAATACGACAATTTTTTCGAAAAAGGTATGTACGTTTGCGCTGCATGTGCAAATCCACTATTTACGTCTGATGCTAAATTCGATTCGCACTGCGGTTGGCCATCATTTGATCAGCCTATAAAAGGATCTGTAATTTACAAGGATGACAACAGTCTAGGAATGACCCGCACCGAAGTTATGTGCGCAAAATGCGGCGGACACTTAGGGCATGTATTTGATGACGGTCCTGCAAAAACCACCGGCGAACGTTTTTGTACAAATTCTGTTTCAATTAAATTTATTCCTTCCAAAAAATAATAATAGTAATATTAAAATAAGATATGAGTACTATACAAAATAATTATCCGATACAAAAATCAGAAGCCGAATGGAAAGAACAGTTAGGTTTAGAACGTTATAAAATTCTTCGCCAAAAAGGGACTGAATTTCCTCACTCAGGCAAATATAATCTTGCGTTTGATAAGGGCACCTATTGTTGCGGAGCCTGCGGAGAACCGTTATTTAAAAGCGATTCTAAATTTGAATCTGGCTGTGGATGGCCATCATTTGATGAATCTATACCAGGGAGGGTCGAATACATTAAAGACACAACTTTTGGGATGATGCGTACAGAAATATTATGCGCTAATTGTGGTAGCCACTTAGGCCATGTATTTGATGATGGCCCTACCGAAACAGGTCAACGTTACTGTGTTAACTCACTATCAATAGATTTTACACAATAGTAATTACAAAAGATAAAATAGCCGAACCTATAAAAATAAGTTCGGCTATTTTTTATGATGATAAATTTTGTAATTTTAAGTATATGGATTTATTTAAAGAAGATACCGATTGGTCTAGAGCCCTGCAGCCGCTCATAGATAAATATGAATGTGAGCAGCATCCAATACACTATAAAAGTATATACCAACTTTTAGTTATGGTAGTATTAGCAGCACAGGATAGTGATGCTAATATTAATAAGTTAGCACCTGCCCTATTTGAAAAATATCCAGATATGAAAGCTTTATCTCTTGCTAATACAGCAGATTTAACCAAACACCTTTCAGGAGTACGTTTTCACGGAAATAAAATTGCATGGCTGCAGGATATTGCCGAAACGGTGAAGGACGATAAAAATATCCCGACCACAATGAAGGAACTCGTAGCCCTTAAAGGGGTCGGCAGAAAATCCGCTAATGTTATTATTAGGGAAGCAGGAAAAAAGGCAGAAGGAATTTTGGTCGACCTTCACGTATTACGTGTTGCTCCGCGCCTTGGTATAGCAAAAGGTAAAGATGCCACCAAAGTGGAGAAAGAATTGATGGCAGCATTACCCCAAGAAATGTGGAGCGACATAGGCATGGCATTATCATTTTTAGGCCGTGAAACCTGCCGTCCTACCAACCCAAAACATAGTGAGTGTATATTGAGCAACGTATGCGAATATTGTCATTCGCATAAGCAGTAATTAATTTTGAGCGTTGCGCAACTGTGCTGGATTATTTTTCTTCGACTTCTCAATTGTTACACTACCTTTTGGGCTTACATTACTATCTATAACGCAAGCCGCTATAATCTAAAAGAGAAGCCTTATTGGCTTCTCTTTTAGATTATATAAATTTTATAAGATTACAGCTTAGTGTAAATCTTGCCATTAAGTGTGCCATCTTTACTTAAAACTAATTGACATTTACCGTCATCAGCTTTATGCGCTTCTTTAAATAGCGTAACTTTTTTTTGATTTACCAACCCTTTCTTATGCTAAAATAATGAAAAACTGTAACGAATAAAAATACCGTATTAAAAACCACAAGCAAAAAAACAAAAACCCCCTTCATCGAATGATGAAGGGGGTTTAAAAAGAAAGGCGATGACATACTCTCCCACAAACTGCAGTACCATCTGCGCAGGCGGGCTTAACTACTCTGTTCGGGATGGGAAGAGGTGAGCCCCG
>Ga0265797_10000174_pt1 | contig 128967 bp, 119 predicted proteins | sample P2T30metagenome_FD_192433 | JGI IMG/M metagenome (GOLD analysis project Ga0265797, IMG submission 192433) | Plant litter microbial communities from East Loma Ridge, Irvine, California - P2 T30 | ecosystem: Environmental > Terrestrial > Plant litter > Unclassified | place: USA: California...
AGCACATACGACCATAGGTCAGTGAAAACTGGGCATCCCGTCCGCTCTGCCATACATAAGCACTGAACCGGGCGACTAGTACTAGAGTGGGTGACCATCTGGGAATCCCGCCTGTTGTATGTTTTTGAACTTTTTGCCTGATCGCCTTTTCATCTTGTACCTTATCAAAATATGGTCAACTTTTTCTCGAACTACAACGAATCTACGGGACAGCATTTTGGAATATAATGCTTGATGATCCTTTACCGAGGCACGTGGAGGCACATGGTGGTTTAGCCCTGCGCGCTGCACTCAACCGCTGAATTCTTTAGGGCCAGGACACGAAGGCGTGATCATGTCGTGCGCGACCTTGCATGTAGCAAAACTACCGGACCTGATAAGGCAAACCTTCGCTGCAGAGACAGCTGTCAAGCCAATTTGAACAACCAGGCATATCGCAGCCACTGACGCCGTAGAAGGCGTGAGTTTAAGATACACCGCGCGAGTTTGTGTACCGGTCTTGATCACGACTTCAGTTGCTGGGAGGTGGTATCCTGATGTTGCACCCAATGGTGGGCAAGCTAGATCTGCCGAGAGATGAATGCCAATGATTTTCTGGATAGGGTCAGGATACCACCGCTGTCTGCCGCAAATGAAGGTATGAATCTACGTGCTTTTAAGACGACGCTACGTACGGTACGGACACACAACCAACGGTCCCAAAGTACTGTGCGACCAGCTTCCAATTCTATCATGAAGATTCATACACGCATACTATACTCTTGCAAAACTATCCCAGCTTGCCTTGCCTATCCGGACATGTCAAAAGCAATTGCCGATCCAAGCTGTCAAACATGAAGCCATGCTGACCTCCAATTGCGTGCTCAACTTTCCATCTAGAATTCGTTCCACTCCTCAACGATCAGCAGGAACCCCATTTAAGCTCCATGCGTGATATGCGGCTACTTCCATTGATTGGCACTGTAGTGTCAGCCACGAGGAGTGCAGATACCATGCAGGCTACTTTAAAACCACGCCTAATCCCACGTGGCCGGAGTAACATTGTCTGTCTTCTCTCATCGTCAGCAGCCTTCATTCTGCAATCAGCCTATTTACGAACATGACTGCGGATCTCAAGGGCGTTCAGACGCCGGTTTCGAGTGAGCAGGAGTACCCTCCGCCAGCTCCTCAAAAACGAAGTAATACAACCCGGATGATATTTGCTCTCGTTTGATACTAACACTGCCTGCAAGGTGTCAGATGGTATCGTTCGACATGGTTCAATGCTCTCATGCTCGGGGTCTGCAATTTCCTGGCGCCAGGAATCTGGGGAGCGATGAACAGCTTGGGAGGAGGAGGTTCTCAGTCTCCCTGGCTGGTAAATGCGGCCAACGCATGGTAAGTTGATGGGTAGAAGGATCATTATTACCTGAGACACTTGCTAACAATCCCGCAGTATGTGGACAAGGCTCCCAAAGAGATGCAGCCTAAGACCGCAGAATTGAACTAACTATTGTGTAGTGACATTCGTATGCATGGTCATCACATGCGCGTTCTCAAGCATCTCCGTCAAGTACGTGGGAGTAAAGTGGACTCTCATCATTGGAGCTGCTGGGTACTGTCCGTTTGCTGCAGGACTATACTGCAACAACCGCTTCGGCAGTGAATGGTTTGTTCTACTCGGCGCAACCCTGTGCGGCCTGGGCGCTGGTATCTTCTGGTCAGCCGAGGCTGCTATTGCTTTGGCCTATCCTGAACCAGAGAACCAAGGACGATTCCTAGGATTCTGGCTCAGTTTCCGTGTCATGGGTCAGATCCTAGGCGGAGCAATCAACCTTGGCCTGAACATCGACCGGAACAAAGCTGGCTCAGTGTCCTACACGGTGTTCCTGGTCTTCATCGCCTTGCAAGCTCTTGCACCTTTTGCTGGTTTGCTGCTTTCGACTCCCAAGCAGGTGCAGAGGACAGACGGCGTGCCCGTATCTTGCAGCATTCCCAAATCACAACCGATTTCCAAGGAGCTGGTTTCGATGGGCAAGATCTTCATCAGCAAGAAGTTCTTGCTGATCATCCCTCTCATTGCCCAAGCCGTCTTCGCAGAAGCTGTGTTTTTCACCTATGCTGGCCTCTGGTTCAGTGTTCGCGTCAGAGCACTCGGCTCTTTCCTTGCTGGTGTTGTTGCTCTTGCTTCCGGAAACGTGCTTGGTTCATTCCTGGACAACAAGAAGCTGTCTCTCAAGACTCGAAGCCGCTGGGCCTTTGGATTCATTATGGTGACACAAGGAGCTTGGTGGCTTTGGGGCGTCATAGTCGCCACTGAGTTCAAGAAGAGCCAGCCCACATACGACTGGGTCGACGCAGGCTTCGGCAGGGCCTTTGCTTGGTTCATCTTCCAGGTGATGGGTTTCCAGATCAACTATATGTTTGCGTAAGTTAACCACTGTTCTTATCAATACTTGCGCCGACTGACATATCATAGATACTTCGTCATCGGCAACCTGGCAGAAAGCGATGAAGAAGTTATCCGATATGCTGGTCTCCTCAGAGGTACTGAATCAGCTGTACAAGCAGTCTCGGTATGCTTACCTTCATTTATTCATACCATCGTCACACTCTCTAACGATTTGTTATAGTATGGCTTGTCAAGTGTACAGGTCATGGGCCAAGTCGGTTGCATATACTTGAACTTCGGATTGTGGGCATTGGCGATCGTGCCCAGTTGGCTTGTGGTCAGGCAGTTTGGTCTCCACTCTGATGATAAGAAGATTGATCGTGAGAGAAGCCGACTGAATGGTGACGAAGGGAAAACAAGCGGTGTCGCACGCAACGAGGTCGTCGTGTAGTCCACATTTGGCGGAAGGCGACACGGGTTAGTTTTATTAGATGCCAATAGACAAGCAACTCGCTAGACCATCGTTTGATGCTACAGCTTCTGAGATTCGATGTAATACTGTTATAGAGTGGCCGGCAGATTGTATGGGTCGGATTGGACCCCCGCACGTCCCCTGGTCCGTGTTGTCATCTTGCATTGCATCTATATTGCGGCGTAGTGTTTGGCGTCTTGTCTTCCCCTTGATCGACATGCGATCTGCTGCACATGAGCTACATCCTCTTCAGCGACTGGATCTAGCCTGAGATGCCAATGCTGGAAGGCTACACGAGTGGTGCCAACCACTCACCCCCTGAGGGACCAGGCTTGGAGGCACATGACGCTACAGGCACGATTGCTCTCACCGGCATGCATTTCGTGTACAACAATCAATGGCCCGCAAGATACCAGGTCTGAAGAGGGACTGATGATCTCAGTAGCCGCATGTACGACAGGGTGATGATACGTCGGCCCACACGCGAGATAGAGCAGTCTTCCTGCAGGCCCTCCCTGGACTTCCTCCACTCGAGGTAGGTATCTTTGACGCGCTTCACAGACATGTATCGACTTTTCTCTCCTCCGTACTAGCTTTCGGTACTCGACGAATGTCCCTCACAATGGACATACAGCGAACCGCCACGGATAGGAGCCGAGACCCAGACCATGGCAAAGCCTACCAGAGCGATGCAGGGGTGGACTCTGGCCTAGGATCAGATCAACGGGATATGTGGCGGATGGGGAAAGCCCAGGAACTACGAGTAAGATCATGGTGGACGAACATACTCTACCAAGCACGACTGACAACCAACAGCGATACTTCGGTCCTTGGGCAACATTCGGATTTTCCAGCCTATTAGGCTGCGCGTGGCAATATGTGCTGATTACAATGATCTGGTCGCTACCAAACGGCGGCCCTGCAGGCGCAATATATGTGTATCTTACATGCTGCGTGGGCCTGATGTTTGCAACGCTCTCTTTAGCGGAGATGGCTTCCATGTAAGAAGACACTCTACCCCGATCATGTAGTCTTACTGACATTACGGAGGGCTCCATCAGCCGGTGGACAATATCACTGGATTAGCGAGCTGGCTCCAAGAAATGTTCAAAAGCTGCTCAGCTATACCGTAGGTTGGCTTACAGTGTTTGGATGGCAAGTGGGACTCGCATCGGTGTCGTATGCAGCAGCTTTGCAGATCCAAAGCCTCGTTATACTCACCAGTCCTAATGTAAGTATCTTAGGATGGCACATGGCGCTCATGACTGCAGCTATCGCTTTGATCGCGGTGTGCTTCAACACCATACTTATCAGCAAACTTCCGACGTTTGAGTTCATAGTCTTGGTCGCACGTAAGGCTCAACTTCCTAACGTTGATTCGATATATGTAGAAGCTGACGAGCACAGATGTTGCGGCCTACTTGGCTTTCGCTGTTGTACTGCTCTTCATGGGACCTCAGTCTTCAAGAGAGGAAGTATTCGACAATTGGCAAAACGAGAATAAATGGCCAACTCTATCGGTTGCAGTCTTGGTTGGTACGTTGAAATTGCTCTTCCACTTTCCTACACCGTGACTGATTAGTTTCAGGTATCATCGCGCCTGTAACCAGTCTTACTAGCGCCGATAGTATCTGCCACATAGCCGAAGAGCTGGAAGATGCCGCAAAATGGCTTCCTCGTTGCATGGTGGGCGCGGCGGTAATGAACTTCAGCGCGAGCTTCCTGTTGCTCCTCGTTGTACTCTTCAGAGCTGGAGACATTGCCGAAGCCATCGCATCGCCAACGGGTCAACCATACATCGCCATTCTTCTCAACGCCACTCAGAGCACTGCAGGAACAGCGGTCATGGTCGCATACATCATCTTCGCACTCATCTTCTGCGCAACAAACATGGTGACCACGAGCAGTCGACAGCTCTTCTCATTTGCGAGAGACAACGGGCTACCATACTCTGCATGGCTGGCCAAGGTCTCACCGGAGAGAAGAATCCCCACAAATGCCATCCTCTGTACGGCATGCTTCACTCTGATCCTTTCAGCCATCTTAGCTGGATCACCGCTTGCGTTCAACATCATCGCCTCGTTGGGCGCAGCCGCAATTCTCGGTAGCTACGTGATATCCATTGGCACCATCACATACCGGCGAATCAGAGGGTTCAAATTGCTGAAGACACAGTTCTCGCTTGGACGCTTTGCACTATCAATCAATATCCTGGCACTAGCTTTCGTCACATTTGCTTGGGTGCTAGCCTTCTTTCCAGCATCGCCCAATCCGACTGCGGAATCGATGAATTGGTCAAGTTTGATATTCGGAGTCGTATTAATTTTCAGCCTGGTCTTCTACTTCGTGAGAAAAAGGCATGAGTACCATGGCCCGGTAGCCTCTGTAAGAGATACGGAAGAGGTGGACCAAGCTATTGACTTGAGTAACTATAAAAGCTAAAGCTAGAGCTTTCATTGTTCAATATTGATGCGCCATTCACCCTACACTAGAGAGCATATCTAAACTCGGCGTTCTGCAAGTCCGTAAGGTCCAAGAACTCATGATTGTCGTGAGGCTTGTGCGCATCACCCAACGCCGCCCGCTTCGCATCGCGCTCTCGATTTCTTCGGGCGAACAGCCACCTCATCGCCAGTAGATCCAGGGTGATGACGAAGTAGAGAATCACGATCGATATTTTCGCAGGCAGGTATCGAGGCGCGTCTCTCGATTGGAATGTTTGTGGAGAGATGATGTTGCCGACAGTGTAAGCTATGGTACCGATGCAGGCGACTGTGATCTTCTTCGTAGAGCCAGCAACGTTGGAAGCTTGTAGACCAAGAATCGTGGTCCAGCCGATAGGGATACCGCCCGAGAGATAGTAGCCGATCAGAGCGGGAACCTTGTTCGTCGTTGCCATGAGTATGGCGCCGATGATTGCTGGGATGTGACCTGCGATACAGAAGAAGAGGCGCTGTTCGTACTTCATGGCCAGGTACGTCAAACCAACGAGTGCAACAATTTCGTAAGCTCCAAGAGGCGTGACAAGAAGCAGCGATTCGTTGCTCGTGTAACCCATGCCTTTGACAAGGATGTTGCCAAAACTCGTTGCAATGCTGTTGGGGATGTTGGCGGCAAAGATCCAGAAAGCGTAAAGCCAGGTCATGGGATCGCGCAGAGCCTCCCAGAACTGCTCCCACTTGAAGGTACGCGATCCGATACCTTGTTCATTGGCTCTGATACGCTCGATGTGGAGTGCTTTCTCTTCGGTGGTGAGAAACTTGGCGTCCGCAGGGGAGTCGGGGAAGACAAAGTAAAAGCCAATGCCAATAACTGCTGTGAGAAGACCAAGAACCAAGAAGATGACCTGCCAGCCTCGAAGTGCGGCATTGGCATCACCACCAACGTGGTTTGAAACGCCGTACGCGAAGTAGCCACCGAACATCTGCGCCACGCCGCACATCGAGAACCAGATGCCTACGCGGAAAGCCTGCTCCTGTGTGGTGTACCATTGTGAGGTGAAGATCACCCATGCCGGGACGACCGCTGCTTCAGCAGCACCGAGAAGAAAACGACAGGCGAGAAGAGATTCGTAGCTCTTGCAAGCTGCTAAACAAGCCAACAAAGCGCCCCAGAGTGTGACGTTGAAGGCAACGTACTTGGCCAGTGGGAACATCTGAATGAGCCTGATTGTCGGAAATTCAAATGCAAGCTGTCCAAAGAAGAATATCGAAGCGACCCAGTTCTGTTCAGAAGTGAAGCGTACAGGTCAGTGACATGGCCTAGACATCATCTTGGACTGTTAGATCCAACAACAACTTACGAATTGATTGCCATGAAGATTGGCTGATTCTCGTAGTCCGGTAACACTGGCATAAGAAATAGCCGTCTTGTCGATATATTGCAGAAAGTAAATTATGCAGATGAGAGGTAGAATGTGCAAGTCGATTTTGCGCAGAAGCCTCTTGTTCGTTTCCGGATCCACGGCCAGGCCTTCAGCGATCAATTCGAGTGCACCATCTGCGCCTGATCCTTTGGGCTTCTCTTGTACATCCTGTTGTTGCGAATTATGTGTGGGCTGCTTGTCGGCTTCGGGTCGTTCAGCGTGACCATCCACGCTCACTTCTGCCATTCTTTTGAAACGGTATTCTGCGGAGGTGAGAGACTAGAAACGAGTGCGATATCACTAGAAGACACTGCTACGACGAATGAGTACTTCATCTTAGCTTTGTACTGTTGGGAACATCGGCAACCGAATGTCTCCTTGTGACAGGCCCACACAGGCCATACGGGCTTATCTACATAGGGCGCATGCATTGACAACAAACACATTAGAAGGCTTGCAGGATCCCAACAATGAAGTTTTCGTCAAGCTAATGACCGTCTTCGAGCGTGGGAGACCGTGATGTCGAGATCACGCCATGTTATGCGTCGCTCGCCTCATCGTAAATTGGAAGGAAGAATCGACTAGACGATATTGGGTTTAGTGTTTGATTCCTGTTTTTCTCCTAACCCTACTTACCATATACTCGTTCTGCTTCGACTCGATCGAACTGTCGTTGGGAGTCGATATGACAAGTATATGGATTTGGGATACGTGTCTGACCTTACGAGCAGATTCAATTCGATCTTAAGACCACCTCTAGTAGTAGTAGGCCAAGATTCGCAGTCATATTACGCAAATCGCGTTGTTGGCATGTCTGCTGCCGAACTTGGAGCTCAGCCTGTACAAAGACCAGTGTCAATCGAAACATATTTGTCGACAATAGTGCTTCTTGTGAGGTATGTTTGACAAACACCAACAGCATCGACAGCCAATCGTTATAGCAACGAGACAATTCACCACGGACAGCCATTCAGTTGGCACCATGCAGTCAAGTCTTATGGATCGATCGGTAGAGTAAGCCACCCGACAATCTCAAAAACAAACGTTGATGCTAGTCGTACCAGTACCGTCTGAAAGTCCAGCGACAAATACAGCATCGATGAAAGTAAAGAATGTCGATCATCCTATGATCCAAGAAATGGCAAAAGATGATCCTCGAGACGATCTGGAGAGAGCAAAAGAAGATTCAATGGTCAATATGGGGGTCGAACCCAGGACCTTGGCGTTATTAGCACCACGCTCTAAACCAACTGAGCTAATCGACCGTTATCTTCTGTGGTGTCTGACCCACTGTTCCGTTAATGATGCCAGCAATTCTTGCCGCGAAGGTCGCGATCATTGCCAAAACCCCAATCAATAACCCGTGGTTGAGACTCGGCTGTACAGTAAGGGAAGCCAAACGTATAAGGGCCACAGAATGGTATGTACACCTCACCACTATGCATTCGAGCAGCATTCGGAGGGAGATAAAAAACATTATGTACAAACAGACCCGGGCTGTCCAAAAAAAAAGACATAGAATGCTGTGTCGTGATATCGCCTTTGCGCCCGTCCATCCAAAAGGTAGAGAAATGTAGTCGGAGGAATGCTGCGCTGGAAATCGCTGGTTGAAAGAAGTATAAGAAGAAGCGAAGTGAATCATAAGAGGGTAAAAATGGTGATTCCCTAGAGGGAATGATGCATCTCGTGCATTCCTCAGTGGCCGTTGCACTTTCACACATCTCCCTGCACATTCTGCAATCATCTCTGCGCCTTCGACCGCTCGACGATGCGCATATTCTCGTCCACCAACTCGGGGAAGTTGCTGACGAACTCCGGCCCCAGGCTCCAGTTCTCCAGGCGGCTGATGTGCTCTACGAAAGCCGGATGGAGCTGGACGACAGGAGGCTCGCCTGGCACGCTCGAAGGGGTCGTTCTGATACACGAGCTCTGCGGGTACGGCCAGTTAACACTCATAGTGTATGTGAAGCTGACGAAGAAGTCGTCGAAATTGATTTGCGTGCCCGGGGTGCGGGCGAGGATCAGCTTGCGACGCATGGACGGCCATGGGAGGTAGTTGATCCAGACTGCGTGAGGATTATCGCGAGCTTCGGGGACGGGGCAGTTCCATGGGAAGCAGCGGTCGAGGCAAGGCTTGCAGGGACAGATAAACCAGCGGGCGATGAAGTACATCCCGTAGAGGACAGCAAGGCGTTCCGGGTCGCGGTCGATGTCTGGGAATTTCGACAGGATGTCGAGCAGCAAAGGTGTTAGGCAGTCTGATGGGGAGCGCTTTATTTCTGGGTTGGTCAAGCTGAGAAGAGAGGGTTCTTCAGGACCAATGACCTGAGTCAAAGAAAGGCCAGATGCAAGCTGGGCGCGGCGAGTTTTGATGAAGTCACCTAGAAGATAGTCTAGCGGACAGGTCATGATGTGGCGTGACATTATCTGGGCGGCTTCGTCTTTGCTGGCCGTCTCCAAAGGCTTGGTCAATGGCGAGCTGTGCTGTTGTTGCTCACAGAGAAAACTGACGCCGAGACGTTCACCGTTGCTCTCGGTTGGTTGCTGCATCTGAGCAGGAGGCGCCTGTCGCTGTTGCTCAAATGTGGATCCACGAGACGGGTAGTGCTGGTGTGTCTGAGAGTCACTTCGCACAGAGTGCTCCGAGGCTGGGTAATTAGACCGGGGAGCTGCAGGCGAACCAGTTGAGTTTGAGTGATTAGGTGACCGCAGGTCTGGATGCAAGTGCTGTTGGACCGGAGCATGCTCATACTGTTGTGCTGGGGTAGGCTGGTGATGTGTGTAATGGGAAGGCGTCGAATGGCCTGCGGTCGAGGGCAGCGGACTTTGCTGAGCAGTCAAGGCGGCGAGTTCTGTGCCGTCTGGCGTAAGCAAAGCGTTGACGAGCGAATCTTTCGAGGCGGCCGGCAGGTTCATACCATTGAGTCCAGTCTGTCCGAGTTCACGGTTGCCCACTATACCAGCGACGGCAGCCAGACGTGTCCGAAGCTCCTCGCATTCTTGCAGCGCGCGGTCGCGGTCGGCCAGCGCTCGCTGGAGTTCCTGGTATGGCTGTTGGCTCTCGAGCTCACGAATGCGCGACTCGAGGCCTTCGATGGTGTTCTTAGTGCGTTCGCGGATAGCCCGCTGGGCTTCGCGATCGTTTGCTCGCTTCTTCGCTAGCTGCTCGGGCGTAAGGTTCGCCACGCCCCTGGAGCCAGGCTGGCCCGCCTTTCGCTTGCGGCCATTGGGCGCGGCGGTGTTGTTCGGCGTGGGGATGTGTGGTTGCGACTGGGCCGGCGGTGGGTGCTGGTGGTGCTGGTGCTGTGGTGGTGGCGGGGCGGAGGAGAGAGCGGCGGCGGCGGTCTGCTGGTAGTCGTGATGCTGCTGCTGGTGTTGCTGGTGGTGGTGGTGTGCCGGATGAGGATGCTGCTGCTGCTGCTGCTGCGGGTGCTGACCTGGCGGCGGCAGCGGATAGGGCGAGGGCTCAGGCGCGTGGTGGGGAGGATGAGGGTTCATGGTTCAGGTTCAGGCTGTACTGAATTGTGGCTGCAGGGTGAGACGCTGCCGGGCTCGCGCAGAATCATGTAATGTTGCATCTGAAGATAACGGCGAGTCATTTGAAGGATCGTCGAGAGCCGACTTTGCCGACGAGCCGAAGTCCACTGGTGAAGCTTTCGGAGCTTCTTCACGTCGCACTCGAGTCATGTAGGTAAGCTGCGGCTGAGCTTGAATCCGACCCAGGTGCACGTGACGCTTGCCACTCATCTCGTACCTAGGTTGAGTATTTGATTGGTAGCTTTCAGATCCACGTTATTGAACCAACCATTATTGCTGTAAAGAGGTGACATGACATCTCACGAAACATGGCAACGTCAGTACGATAGGAAACTGAACAATATGCATTAAAAAAAAAGCTACGAAATTCGTTCGTTCGTCCACAACACACGCAGCCAGCACATGCAAAACACTACACAGCCCTCCTCGTCCTCTTCTTCGCCGGACTACTAAGCCCCAGCACCTTGCGGTCTTCCGAGGGCTCAGGCTTCGCAGCTCCAAACACAGGACCCGCAGGAACATTCCCAAACACGACGTTTCTACCGCCGCGTTTCGCCGGGCTCATCAAACCTGGAGGACCAGCCGTCGCGCTATCAGCTGGTTTCGATGGAGCGCTGAGCTTGGTCTGGAAGTCGAGTTTAGAGGCGGGACCCTTAGTCGGTGGCATACCACTTGTTGATTTCTTCTTGGGTGGGGAGGCGATGAGGGAAAGACCTTCGTGGTTTGATGTTGGTAGGGATACAGGCGCGGGCGCAGGGAGTCTGCTGATGGCCTTTTTGCGAGGGACGGCCTTGGGCCTTGTTGATGTGGCTGGGGCTTCGACAGACGGTGCTGTTGTCGTGTCTGCGGGCAGTAATGAAGGTACGTCCATAGGCTTTCCAGGCGTGGCTAGCTTCGACCGCCTCGGCTGTTTGGGTTTCAGTGCGCTCGGTGTTGGGACTGCAGGCTCTTCAGAGATGCTAGACGCAGACTGAGGTTTGCCAGTATTAGAAGCTGTCCTTGGCGCTCTGAGCTTTCTGACCTTGGGTTTGCTGGGTGTCTCTGCTGCGGGTGGTGGTCCAGGCAATGCCTCGTCGCTATCATTTTCCTCTACCAAATCTGGTGGCGGAGCTTGTAACTTAGGTGCTGTGTTAGAGTCGCCGAGTTCGAAAAGCTGTACTTCAGGTTCCTTCGGTGCTTCCTGGTAGTAGGCGAGCGTCTCGTCCCACCTCACACGTCGCACGCCAGGTGCGCCAGTGTCTTCAATTTCAACTTCTGGTGATGCCTCGATTGGTGGCTTCTCCACGATAATCTTAGTGAGGCGGAGCGTTGGCATGATCGCGCCGACTTTGTTCTTACGAGTGTTCGCGCGGGTCGTGGTGGCAAGCTCCTGAGCCTCGCTACGCTTAAGGACCACTGGGTCGGTATTACCGCGAAGTGAAATCCTTGTGTGTCCGAGGGGAACTGCACGCTCAACACGCCTCTTGTCGCGATGACTACGTCGAGTTGTGCGCACTTGACTGTTCTCAGCATCACCTGAATTTTGTGAAGGGCTGCTTATTGCGGGTTCCTCGATTCTTGGAACCTTGATGTCTTCGAATACTGCTAGTGACTTCTTCGGAGATGGGCTGTTAGGATCCAAGGCTCCGAGTATCTCTGGTTTCGCTGGGGATGCAAGTGCCTGGCGAACCGTGTCAGAGTCACGCCTGTTAGACAGTGATTCGCGTTTTGACGCAGACAGTCGCCTGGATGACTTGTTCTCTGCTGCACGATTGAGGAATGCCTGTAGCAAAGCGGTGTCGTCCGATACACGTGGCTTTGCAGACCTGCGCGGAGACATTCGCGGTTCTTCGGGAGGAGCAGATACTGATCGCTCAAGCATGATTGGGGATCCGTCATTGAGATCTTGCATGATATCGTCGTTGTCCAAATCTCCTTGCAGCTTGACCTCGCAGCTGCCCAAGACGTCGGTCTTCACAGGGCTGAAGGCGACCAAGTGGTCTGTTGGGTCCATAAATGCCTGGAAAGATCGCAGTTTTGTTGGGCTGGAAGACTTTCGCCCAGGTGATCTTCTCAACGGAAGCTCCAATTGCTGAGAGGGGCTTCTTGACATGGGCGAAAGAGCCCGCTGCACTGTGCCCTGATCGCCTGATATCCCTGCACCCTGAGTTGATGTGTATTCTGGCTCTTCTTGAACATCTTCCCATTCATCCTCGTTCGAGCCCGGTTCCGCGCTGTTATCTGTCATGTTGTCGAAGTATTCGCTTGTAGTCCGCTCTTCCTGTCGGCCCTCAGATTGCTCTTTTTCTGTCTCCATTTCGTGCTCTTCCTCTTGTGCTGTAGCACTGTCGCCCGAGGCTTCGACTGAGCTCTGAACAGGCAGTTCGGTTTGCTCTGTGCTGGCGATAGGCGCGAAAGTTTGAGGTAGTGTCCTTCTCCGGCTGCTGTCATTTGTGCGTGGCAGAGCTGGACCGCTGGAAGGCTGCTTTTGCCGTACTGGTGAGACAAATCCTGCAGGAAGAGCAAACTGTCTTGGTAGTGGAGCCGCTAGCTTGGGTGTCATTTGTAGTGATTTCTCTTCTTCGTCCGATTCCTGTTCTGAAGCAACATCGGACGCGTCCTCGTCTGACCATTCTCCATCATCTTGCGCCTGGCCTGCGTCGAGACGAAGTGTCGTCCCATCCTCTTCCAAAATCTCGATAACAGTTCCCTCCACTTCCTCATGGTCCGAGTCCAGGCCCTCGTCTTCCTCATCTGACAGCGCAACAAGATCACTGGTCGCCGCGCTCCTCGTTACAATGCGCTTGGTAGGCGACTCAATCTTGTCCCACTGTAGACCAACGCCATTGTTGGCACCAAGACACAGGCGCTTGACGATCTTAAGCGGACTCTGCGTGCTTTGGCCTTCGCGCAAGCGCTTGATCGTGCGCTCTTCGGTTTGGCCTGTCGTGTTGCTCACCACAGCGCGTCCGATTGGAGCTGCACGCCTCCAGACCTTGCCAACACGCAGTCGCTGCTTCGTAAAGGGCGATGCAGGCTTTCTCTCCCAGCCGCGCACTGGCTTCGTCCTTGTGAGGTGCTCAGGCTGAAGATGTGTGATATCAGTCGCGTCCCAGTCGGGCTCGAATGTGTTGGTAGCGATATTGGAAGTCATGTTGTCGTTGTAGTTGTCGTTATGGGCCATTACGCCAGGCTGTATTGGAGGCGGAATATGGATGGTGTGCAGCCTGGTCGCATGGGAGGAGGAGGAAGATTGGCGGTGTCTTGTGACGAGTGTGGAGTCTGCAACTTCAACAAGCGGGCGTGGGCGTGTTGTTGTTCCGTCGCCAAAACAAGTCGCTACTCGTTGCTAGCGCTAGAACCGAGAAACTTCCGGGCCGATGCGAGGCCGAGCGATGCGGCGAACTTCCTCGAGGGCCTGGCGAGTCGGAGATGGAGATGGAGGTGGAATAGAGTAGACCAAGTGCTGGAGAGAGATATTACATACAACCACCACTTCAGCACAACACATCACACCCACCGCAATCATGGTCGCCGGCAAGAACACCACAAACCAGCTCGCGCGCGCCGCTGCTGCGCCCAAATTGCCTCCTCTCCCCAAGTTGCGCGTACGAAAGCCCGACCAGACGAACGCAAACCCGTGTTTGGGTGTGATGGGCACAATGCTGGGTATGTTGATCTTCTAGCTTGCAGAAAGAGCCTTTGTTTGCAATTGCGCAAAGTCGCATTGGCTCAGAAGGAAAGCAGGATGCTGACTTCGGACAACAGGCTGCTGGGCATCCTCAGGACACACATCGCAAGGCTGCGCCGCCCTAGAACAAGCACTGCGAGACTGCATGGCTGTGAACGTAAGAAATGACTCTTCCCTTGGATTACACGATTCGAGTATCCTTGCATCGGAAGCAGAGAGCTAACAACCACCCTCACAGAGACCCAAGGACAACAGCAAGAACAAGATCAACCAGCACCTCTCCCGCCTGTATCCCCTGATCAAGCCTCCTCACAAGAAGAACTAGATGTGCGCGACCGTACGGCAGCCGGCAGATGGGCTCATTGGAATGGAATTGTTTGGCATCACGCATAGCGACATTGGGACGGCGTTTTTTAGGGGTTGTACAAAATGGGGATATTTATCTGAGGATTGCCCATGCAGGCAGGGTCTGCAAGACCGCAGAAGGGATACCGCTGTATTAACAGAAACTGTATGATACGATTTGGCTTTACAGTGTGTGAGAATCGGTATTTTTGGGAAGTATATCTTTGGGAGAGCTATGACTCGTTTTGTGGACGCTTGTTACATGTATGTGCTTGTTCTCGTAATTCTGCTTAGTTCTTAGGATTTTTTGGATTCTGATTTCTTGCGATACTCCTGGATGGCCTCCTCCTGCTCTCCGCAACTACGATCCTACTCTCGGAATGATCATCTTGCTTTCTGGCAAGGATCTAAGATCCACGCAATGTCCTAGCGAGTGTCTCAGAACGCTCTCTAGCTCGTCCTGAAACCCGCTCCACAACTCGCTTCGCCCGACAAATCAAGCAATAACGATCCTATCTCGATTGCTTCTTCTCGCCCTCCTGCACCCCATCAACTCCACGCCGTTCCGACTTCTGCGCACGAAAAGATAGTCTCTTGTGCAAGCACGCTTTGCCGTGGCTTGTGATACTCACTGGCGCAATCTCCTCTTCTCTTACTGCCTGGGCCGATCCAGTGCCACCAAGCGTCTGAGAGACGAACCTCAGCGCACCATTTGCCACAGCCCTCTCCTGCTGGTGACGGCTCTCGTCTCTGACCTGCGCATGCACATTGGAAAGCACCGGGGCAGGTGTGCTCGCCAATGATCGTCCCGGACCCATCGCGACGTGGCTCGCAGCGCTGAAATAGCGAGTTGCGCCGGTCTTGCAGCTCACAGGACTGCCTGGGTGGTCGAGCGAAGCAGCCATGGCACGATCATCACTCTGGTCGATTTCGCGCAGCGATGTAGTATCGTCATCATACAAAGGCGTGCCAGAATGGCGGTATCGGACGTCTTCGCCACGGACAGGATGGCTGTTTGTAGCGGTCGTGTCTGCTGAGCCATCACATTCGGGAGGGTTGGGCAGAGCGCCTGACAGCCACGCATTCGATGCAGAAGGAGTCCGCGTGCTGTCGACCCCGGGAAGAGTACTCTGCTCCGAGCCGGAAAAAGCAGTGCTATTGTTTCGCCTGTGAGGCGACAACTCTGAATCGTTCGACCTGCGCTCTTCGACCCCAGCAACATTCGGAAACAAACTCATCCTCGCGGGCGCCGAGCTTCTGGTCCGGACTTGCGCGTGCGGTGGCTCAGGGAAAGCCTCGAGCAAATCTGTCGTCTTCGCTGTGCTGCTGGGGTATGTGAACCTCTTCTGACTGCCAAGGCCATTTGACGGCGACCGCATCCTCGAGCGCGGAATCGACGAAGTACGACGAGAACTCTCCGCTTCGACTCTGTCTGGGGATACCGGTACTGGCGAGCCGCTCAAAGCAGCTAGAGCCCGAACGGACGGACTGATGATCACACTATTGCTGGAACTTGACGATTGATGTCGTTGGCTAGATCCCGGTGCGCGATGTAGTCGGCTCGACGTGCGGTGTCCATCGAGTAGCGGTACAGTATCTCCCTGCTGCTGCCCTCCATCGAGGAAATCTCTAGAGCTCATAGTCGAGCTCTCCACACGCGGCGACATCTTCCTTCGAGGTCCCCCAGCATTCGCAGTGCTTGCAAACGGCATCGACACCGAAGGCCGACAAAACGGATGCGCTTCCTAAGCATCGAACCTGAACGTCGAATGCCCACTCATCGGAGGCCTCCATGGCGCGAAAGTCCTGGGCTCCACCTGTTGTCGTCTAAAACTCAGCGCACGACGGTTCCGCGCGTTCGTGGCCTCGTTGTTGTAGATGTTGCGTTCGCGCTTGGAGAATCTGGCCTTCAATCTCGACCATGTGCCGCCGCGACGTCTTTTCTTTTTCGCTTCTTGCGCATGCTCACGTAGTCGTTGCTGCTCCTGCTGCCGGATATACGCACTTGTTTCCACGACACCCGGCCAGCTCGGCACTCCATCAGGTGTTCGTACGCGTTCTGGAGGTGCAAAGGGTGGCTTGATGGGTTCCATAGCCGTACGCTGCGGAGACTGCTCTGACGATGACTGTTGCTGAGAAGTGCTGCTTGAGCATCGCTGATGGTGAAGATCGAAGAGCGCTTTCTCGTCGAGCGAGAAGCAGAGGCGTCGATGGATGCCTCCTGTCGCTGCGAGCTGTCGAGGGCGCGGAGCGCCTGCGGTCACGGAGGTCTTGGTGGTGTAGGTTGGTGAGAGCCACGGCGGAGTGCTCATGACGTTGTCATCTTTCTGATCGCTGTGGTTGTCTCTACATGTGTGAAGATGTGCTTCGACGTCGCCGGAGCTTTGGGATCGAGACTTTGGAGCGACCATTTGGCGCCATCGGACTGCTGCTGGGGCGGCGGTGGGTATAAATGCGCGTTTGTTTGGGGTGGAATCGGATGAGCTTCGTGCTGCGATACGCGTTTGTGTTGTGTTTTCGTTGTGGTGTTGCGCATGTTCGATGTGCTGCGCTTGGTGGTGATACATGTCGATCATGCAGCGTTGTTGCTATTCGGGGAGGTGTTCGTACTCATGCTATATGCTGCGATGTCTACTATCGTGTTATTGGTGTGGTTAGTTCATGTCGCCGTGGTAAAGTCGGTCGAACTATGGCGGCCATAATGAGAGCACAGCTATGAGGAAGCAGCGCTGTGGGAAGTAAACAACCACGTGGTAGTGGTCAAAAAGGCAAGTACGAGTTGTTTTTCCCGGTGGGTGAGTGGACAAGTAATCCGTTCTGTGCTAAGACTTGCGTGAACAATCTGTCAGTGTAACTACTTCGTGTGTACCTCGTCGCATGATCTTGACACATGTAGTACAGTCATCGTGACAGGTTGTCAGCGCTGGAAACTGCAGGAGCGCTCGACAAGAAATGAACGACAACCGAGCACGTCAACGACTGTGCGGCAGGTACCAACACTCACTGAGCCATGGCATGAGGAAGAGGGTTTGAGGGATGAACGGGGAGTAATCCATCCTGCCCAGGAGGTGTTCTTTCAACCGCGACAAGTAGCCAGTATTAGAGTAGTAGCAACTCTGTTATGATGAAGCTCAACGAAGGTCTACGGGACACAGGGCACGTCGAGGCGTGAAATGCTTGAATCGACCAAATCGAGTTCGGAACACACGTCTCGAATTCGATCGAAACCAAGATGAATGGTGGAAATTGACGCCTCTTTCGGTGACTCTAAATGACTTGACATTGTCAGCAATAGCTTTTGCACCGACAATTTCCCGTCGTTGTAGATTGCTCTTCAAACCCTCCCCGAGAAGACAGCTCACGGCTCACGCCACGGAGAACAAGGATGATCAAGCGGCGAAATTGGGCCTGCTTTATGCTTCAACGCCCCTTGAATAACCCCGTTACGATGGTTTACAACGAGCAATCGAAGTAAGCACACACTGGTATTCACATCTTCAAAATAAGAGCCAGAGGTACTCATCGCACGAGCAAGACTTCATTTCGATCATCTCGTATACTCAGCGAGTCTCTCGTATAGAAACCGATACACTTCAGAACGGCATCCCTCGACGATTGGCCAGCACGACGCCACGTTACGGATACTCAACATGTGTGCTACGTAGGTACCCCGTTGCAACCAAGGCAGCTGGAGTATGGTCCGATATGCGGAGGGATCATCCTTACAACACCCAGGGTGCGGAGATCGCGCGATCCCCTCGAAATACTGGGGGGCCAGGACATGTGGTGGTTCCCCGTTGGGACTGTCTGGCCAGTCGTACACGTTGGAGTAGGTAACAGAGGCGTGGTCAGCTGGACCACACCCTCGGACGCGAGAGGAAGTTCTATTGTACACGGTACATTGTTCCATGTGTTTGTACTCCAGCTTGGCATGCTTGTATGATGGGTGCCGCAATCACACGACGGGTATGCTGGGGATCGAAGATGCCGACTTGCGAATCCCATGCCTGTGCCAACGGTGGGAGCTCCCGTTGGAGGACAATCTCCAGAATGGCATCCGTCGGATGGCTTGGGATCCTTCGACTTTTGCGTACTTAGTGCATTGCTGCCAGCACAGTGATGAATATTTCGAAGATCTTAAGACCGGGAGCCTGCTCCTTCGATGCAGACGGCAAAGAATCAGCGGTTGCGGGAAGTACTCTCCATGGGCAACGAGTCAGTCACCGGTTTATGCCGTGCCGCCGGTATGTGGACAACCTGATGGCTTGCGTAATTGCTTCACTTAGTAATTGCAGTAGCATGGCACTACTACAAAGTGGTGGAATGGAAGCGATTAGCACACTGTTCTGCGAACGGGGTCAACAACCTTGAACCTGGGTGGGCCTGACGGCAACTCCACGATGCGATCTCTCACGGCTCGATGGGTAAGCTGATCTGATCAAACGCCGAAAACGTTGTGACAGGTGCCTTGTTGCGGCCACGGCCAATTCTGATTTCAGAGCGTGACTAGTAGTGACACTGCTGGCAGTCCGGCAACTGCAGTGCAATCTTCGTTGTTGGCCGATATCTGATCCCGCAAGTGTCCGAGACGCAGTAGGTCCACTCCATTAGCAACACGCAGGTAGCGGTATGCGTTACCCATCCCAATGATGCACAGGAACGTTTAAACTCCCTGTTGGGCCTTTTTTTGTTGATTGGTTTCTCCAAAAAGCCTAATAAACACCTCTGTAGCTCAGTTGACCGAAATTGCTCGAGTTCTGACCCACCTGAGACGCAATGAATAGTTCTCACAGGCAGCTCATGTTGAAGACATGTTCGAGCCTGTATCTGAAGGCTGCAGATATCCGCATCTACTGCATCTTAGGCGGGGGCACGGTCATCTAGACCGACATAACGGCTGCCATCTCCGGCATCAGGCGTGGTCGACGTGGCCACGACATGGATTGGCCGGCCGGTACATCTCGGCAATCTTTGACTGTAGTATGGTGAGGCCATGGCGCATCCATGGTGTTGCTCCAGTTGGATTAGCTCCCCAATTTCAACCGCTCCTAATGCAAGAATGTCCCGGCGCTGTCGCAGTGTCTTTTCCCCGAACCAATATCACCACAACGCGGAGCCTAGGTGCTTCAATAGTCGAAGAGGTCTGCTTTAGTCTTCTTTCATTAAAGTACCTTATACGCCAATCTTGTTCGTGGGCTCGTGGCCATGCTGAGAAGATCTATAAATCCCTGCGAGCCCTAACTGACGGGCTAGAGTCCCTTGGCACGACAGATCGAAGAAGGGCTTCGCGGTAGTTGCAGCAAAGGATGCCGGTGTCGCTAGCCACGTCTCCTATGCAAACTAGCTCATGTTATCAGATGATCGATGCTTTGAGATAAATTAAGTCACTTCATGTTCACTCTGACGCAGCCCCTTCCGCTCAGCAACTGTCGCCTGGCGTGGGTACAAAGCCCGTACGCCCAATCTTGCAGGCACTGCTGAGCGCATGAACGACCAGTGGTTGTGACTACCGATCGTTTGCCAGCGTGCATTCCAAGCAGGTGCGCGTGCAGCAGTAGTGCAGTGTCCCGCCTATCAAAAGCCCTACACTCCACGGCGGCTGCGGTGCCCTCTCCGACCTCGCTTCAAGCGACCTGCAGTATCGAGCCAAACGGTACGACACGAGACAACTTTGTTTTGCCTCGCTGCACATATCCGCTCCACGCTGATGCGTTCTGCGTTTGATGTGGTGGCAGTTGAGGATGAGAAATTTATGGCGAGTGTACAGTAACAGAGCACGCGCCTGTTACTGCGCGACGTGGACCGTCATCCGCGATATATCCGCGTAGCGAGAATCCATCGCGGCAACTATATAGATTGCCCTCTGAAGTTTTCGACTATAATTGGGCGAAGACAAAGTCGCGTTGACTGATCACTACGGATCGCTGAAGATTGATAGGCCGTGGCCTAAGCCATCGAGGGTTTGCCCAAACGTGCCCTGTCATGGTCCACTCGGTATGCCAATGGCTTGTAAGATGTAGCGCCGATGGCAAGTCATGCAGTACAATGCCCAATCTTTGGCTGGGGGATTCTGGCGAATACATGTAGCTCGTGCCACAACTTCTCCAAGAGTCTGCCTAAGCTGACGGCACTCCTGATTGTACAGCATACCAAGGAAACAGTCTGCCTCGTGAGAGTTGCATAGCCAAATCGCAGGATTCGGTGGTTGGGCCTTTTCCGTTTAGCCTTGTTAGAGGAAGGGAGCTCTCGATCATCTCCACATCCTATGACAAGCGACCGGTCGCAGTCTCTATTGGCTAAGAATGGTAGGACCTGGTTCCGGCGACCCTTCTATCAAACGGCTGCTCTAGCTTGATGTCGAGCCCGGCAAGGCGGTATCCCAAAGTTATCGCTGTCGGCCAGAAGCACTGTACCCTGTAGATTCTGGCGGCCTAGCCTGCTCTAGTCAAAAATGTTTCGGCAGGCGTTCGAACGCAGGATTCCGCGATGGCGTGCATGACAAGGCGTATGACAACGGGCTTGATGCATGATAATGATAGCGAAGAAGCCCTCGCGCCCCTTCTTTCGCAAGCACTCTCGTCTTCAAGCACACCTTTGAAGGACCAGGGCGTGTAATGTTAGCACACCATGGCTCCGGCAGTCAGAGTCCTTGCCCAAAGCGAGTCAAAGTCGAGGTTCATGGAGAGGCTGGGACTGAGAGAAGATAATCCAGAACACAAGCACATATACCACATGATGAAGGTCGGCATCTCCACGTCATTCACTAGTAGTCGTCAGCGAACCATCATCTGACAAAGCCTCCAGGAAGAAGCTAGCGCCGGACGCAAAAGGATCATGGCAACCCCTAACATTCTTCGACACAACAGCGCGCAGCACGCTCAGCCCCCTTTCAGTAACTCCCAGGTCAGCGAGACCGCCACACACCGAGAGATTCTGAACATCTATCAGCATGCCCGGCCAGAAACGAGGCACTTTTACGACATGGGTCGAGATACCCAAGGGCTAGAGGAAGAGAATTGGGTGATCCGCTGGCTCTTGTGGCATGTGTTCCGGTACCGTGACAATCGCAACAAGAATCGCCGTCAAGGATCACCTGCTCCGAGCAGCAGTGAGAATTCCAGCAGCGAGGGCCCGACGCGGCCAAGTAATGGTAAGTTCGCTGCCTTAGAGATGTACTCACAGGTGGCTAAGATCGACTACAGGCAGCAGTGGACATTCGAGCGAGAGCTCAAGTGTAAATTCGTCCCTCCCGAAAAATCCATACTGGGACCCAGTCCGAAATGCTTGACCTTTGGTCTGGAGCTATACTTCCAGGTCTAGCTTGGGCGGCTATTCGCTTCTTCCGCCGCATACCAGCACTTAGCTGAGAGCAGCAAGGCTAAGGAGTGACCATAATGCCGAAGGACGTCGATTCCTGTAACGAATCATGATAGGGAGGGAACTTTTGCGTACCTGCTGGACATTGAAGGCCGGCGTAACTTACGGCGTTCTTCCATCAGCTGTGCGTTTCCCGCGTATCTCCTTCAGTAACAACATGTTCAGTACATCCAATGCAAACCCTTCGGAAACCAACGTCAAAATGTCAGATATTTGTAAACCTGGAAAACTACTCATATTTGAAGCCTGGGGACAGAGGTTGACTTAAGGTTTGCGACTCTCCCTCACCGCCGGCGCCTATCGATTGTTCCTCCGGCAGTAGTGGCACGGTCGTACTCTTTCATGCCGGCAATTTCTTAAACCGAAGGTGATCCACGCTTATGTTGTATCGAATGATACTGCCCTACTAGATCTCGGAGGGAACTCCGTTGTTCTGGTACAAAGTCGGCTGTGTTCCAGTCCGACGGCTTTGTTCTAATCCGTCGTAGTCGTTCGCGTTTGCTAGCGGCAATACTGCCGGCGGCGGATGTTGCGGTACATGGGTGACGATAATAATAGATCGTGCGTGCTTGCAGTTGCGTGGTGGATCGTGATACACTTGAGAGCTTGTGAGCAAACGTCACAGGTGCCCGACTTAGCTCCATCCGAATTCAATAGACAGGCGTTTAACACTTACAAGTACATTGCAGATTCAGTAGACGGCTATATTGCCAAACGATGGTGGAGTAAATGAATGTTAATACACTGGTATGTTACATCCCTAGTCGTTACACTGCTACAAAGTCTTGACCTTTTGTACCATAAGCGAAGTTCCCAAGAGTGGACCAAAAGGAACACTACGCCTTATCTTTCGCAAACAGATCACTCCAGAATTGCTTAAACCCATACTGCGGCTTCGTCTCATCGTACACATTGACCGAAGTGCTAGTGGAGAACTTGTCCAGCACACTTCCTGGTCGATGTCCAGCCATCTCGATACTCTTGACTTTCGGTGCCAAAGCCTTCTCCTTGATAGCGTCCGCAACCTGTGGCGCGACCTCCGCGAAGCAAGCTTTTAGTTCTCGATCTAGGTTGAAGTAAGGCTTCTGTGCGATTGCTGGCGCCATGAGGTTGTAGGATCTGGTGATGTTGTTGAGCTCGGCGATGGCGGCAGTGTGGTATGATTGCTCTGTTTTCTCCCATTCGGGGTCGCGGAAAGGACGCATGTCAGGCAAAATCTGTTTTTCCTTCGGGTTCGTGATCTCCGCAGACGACGCCGCGCCAGGGACATCAGTGGTGATCGTCATTCGCTGGTCCGGAGCCTTCAGACTTCCATCATCATTAAGAATCTGTTCGAGAATTTCAATCTCATTTTCCACCGGCACTGGGTCTTCAGCAGAAGCTCCCTTGAGCTCCCCAGCCAGAGTAATCTGAGAGACCTGCCCGTCCTCACTGACAGCATTGATCTTTTCAACTTTCTTCTTCTGGGGATTGTGCATGCTCTCAGCAAGCGCCAGTGCTCTCGCAGTCTTCATCTGATGTTCCAAACTACCGCCTCGACTAGCAATGACTCTAGAAACATGCCGTCTCCAACTCACACGAAGCTGACCACGGAATCTAGTCGAAGTCGCGACCATCTCCTGCTGCTTCTCGATCCACGGCGGGACAATATCCTGCCTCTGGATCATCTTGTTCATGAAGTACTCCGTAGTATCCAGGAAAGGATTGCTAGCATTGTGATCGCGCTCCAGCTTCTGTCCACGCGGTAGATTCCGGAATTGCCCTCGAGCAATCGCATCCTCGATCCGCTCGTTGGCCAGCGAAGTAAGACCTTGTATGGAAGCGGGCGCTATGCGAGCGCTTGAAGAGAAGCGGTCCTTGAGTTCTTGCCGATATTTTGCGCGCTCCTCCTCCGACATGCTCTGATCTTTCATGGTCTCGTAATAAGATGTCTTGTCGCGCGCATTGGCAAGTCGCACGCCCGTCTTCGGTGCGGTGCTAGATCTACCAGTGTCGACTTTGCCAGGACTACGGATCCCAACTCCTCTTCCAGTACCCTTGAAGCGCATGGGCTTATGCGCATCCTGCAGCATTCGAGAAGAAGTGTCTATGAGACTCTCCGAACCCATCCAAGGCTGCGCCGCCGCCAGATCTCGCGCTTGTCTCCCTGCGCTGGCCGGCAGGTCCGCCTGCGCAAAAGCACTCGCATGATCGCTTTTGAAACTCGCGCTCGCGATCTTCTCTTGCAGCCTTGCTTTCAGCTCTTCGCTGAACCCAGCTTCTTCTACAGCTTTCCTGGCGCTCCTCCCGCCTGTCTCGAGATTATCTGAGGCCATCTCTTCCAGTCTTCGTGACATTGCTCCCTGCTGTTTCTCTGGCTTGACTCCATCTTGTCTGTTCTCTTGCTCTATGGTGTTCGATTCGGTGTTTATTGCGGCTCGTGACGCCTCGTTCGATTGAAACCGAGCAGTGTGGGCTCCATTGATGGAAGCATTTGTCCGAGGCCGCAGGCAGCGACCACAGATGTTTGACGATGACCTCGTTATGCCTTGCATACAGTATGGCCGTGTGTGTGAATTGGAGAATCCAGGCGCTCATACAAAAGAAGATGTCATCATAGATTCTAGATGGGATCGATCTAATCTGATTCAGTGGCAATATGGTTACATAAGCGACCTCGGTTCGAATCTCACCAGGTAAGGTATGTCCTTCCGCGTATATGTATGTGCGTATATGTGCGTATAGCGAGCTGTCAACGATGGAGCAGTGACTACATTAATGCATGAACGTCTTATCACTATACTTTAAGTCGTCTGGAAAGGCGTGCAAACATGTCTAGATTCGCCTCATGAACAACACTTCCTATGAGTCCAGCACCAACCCAACGTTGGCAGTATCAAGGGTTTCTACTGCGTTCATATCAAAGAATTTGTTACTGCGCCTGACCAGGGCTGTAGAAGCGATGCAAAGCTAGTTCGTGACGATCCGCCAGCAATTGACCGAAACACACAAATGATGCCAGAGATCTTTATTTACGGCCAGGTGATTAGCTGCGATCTCAGCACACGCCTATGCGTGTTCAACGCAGCTGACACCAACAACCAGTCCATTGATCTCTCCCAGCTACTAGCCTGAAGAGACCAGCTCTCTTCATCTTGTCCGCGACAAACCCGAAAATCCCGTCGTTCTCCAATATTGACATTCGGATCGACTCCGAAAATGTAATAGTCGTTTTCGACGATGCCACGTTGCCTGCCATTAACGCCGGCACAGTTGCAACTATCGATGGTGATCGACAAGTACTTCAGACACAGCGCTGTATCAAATTTATCGTCGCGGCTGCTGATAATGCTATCACGCTTGTTGAAATCAACTCAATCTGCCGAAACTGCAATCCAGATTTGACTTGTGAGGGAGATGGGTGATGTCCACACTTCCTATCCCGCCGTTGTACGGAAAGAATGAGGTCCTCGAGTGGAAATAGTTGGGTGCGAGTAAATCGCCGGCGATCTCGCCGCAGAAAGATTTCGCCGCGTTCTGCGAACGGGTAGCTCCGGTGTTTTATCCGCTGCCATACAGTAGCAGCTCAGTTTGTTGAGCCTTGGGTTCCCTTCGTTGTAGTAGTGAGTCGGGGACGGCGTTGGATTTGCTGTTCTTGTACGACTGCCCGTGCTGCTATTGCTCGTGGTCCGAAGACCGGGGCATTTTCATGCATCGAATACATTTTCAACGTCACCACCACCGCCGCCGGGGCCGCCGGGGCTCATGCTATCGTTAGTCACGAGGAAGAACGATACTTGGTTGCTCAGAAAAGCAGGATCGCCTGCGAAGGGCTTTCGAGGCCCATTCACCGTGTGCTTTGATTCGGCCGGTTCATCGCTTCCCAAAGTTCAGGAAGGATGATCTGGTGTCGCGGGCCATCGTAGTAAGCGTTGCTCAGCCTCCATTCAGTGGAATCCGGGTACCCAGGCTCTGCCGTCCGCATTGCTGCAAGGATATCACCCTGCATGCTCATAAGCCAGGGGTATACCGCTACATATCATCGCAAGGGTCAGATCAAGCTCGCCGATACAATACATACACCGATAGCGATCCACTCACCGCCGACGTAGTCCTTGACAGTAACGAAATCATTTCCAGGCGAAGGGCGGACTTCGAGCGTAAGGCCTCTTTTACCCAGTGGGCGATCCTCACCGCAGCAACGGACTAGAATCTCTGTGTCCGACGGCTCGTCCCAACTCCACATCCCGTCCTGTCGCTCAGGTTCTTCCGCGAAAGGGCGCACGTCATTGTTGAGATCACCGTAGGCGACAAACTCGCACTCCTCGTACGCTGGGTCGGCATGCTCCATGTGCTTTCGCTCCCAGTCGTGGTCCCAAGAGTCCAGGTTCACGAGAGATGCTTCGAGGGATGAGATTTTTGTGTTCGTGATTGATTGCGAGGCAATTTCGTGCCATTCTTCAGTTTCTGGGTTGAAAAACGGTTCGGGAGTGCCGCTGTTGCGGTGTGGCTCTGCCATCACTGCAATGGCGGACGGAAACTCGCCTCGAATTGGCCATATCAAACGTTCGTACGCTCCCGAGAAGATTGGTGCTTTCTCGTTCTTGTATCTGTGCTCACTGAATGTCGGATAAGGAGGCCCGTCTTCATCTTGTCGAACACTTCGTGCGTCTGCCATGGTGTCGAAAGGCTCTGATGTTCTGCTTGAGAGTCCTCACTCAGAACAAGGATGGGAGACCAAATAGACATAGGTCTGCTGAGAATATGTATGTAACATGCCAGAGCCCACGTGGTGTGCCTATAAGGTATGTTGCCACGTGGTCGGGTTGCCGTTCGCTTCGACGTCACTCTTCTCCGCTCCGAACCGCCTCATTGCATCTTCATGGTATCGAGCAGCCTCGACCTTGAATTCTTGAATGCAGGTTTCAGAAGGTTTGCATGTAGATTAAGCATAGGCGGGATCGTACGATCAAGGCCAACCTTTAATTTATGCTCTTTAGCTGCTAGCGCGTACCGCCGGCCAACCACGAGATGTTACCTCGAATCCTATTGTACTCATATTGTAAAAGTGTGTCTATTGAATATTGACGACATACGGGCGGGCAAAAAGAGATAAAGACAAAAACATACAACAGGCGGGATTCCCAGATGGTCACCCACTCTAGTACTAGTCGTCCGGTTTAGTGCTTATGTATAGCAGAGCGGACGGGATGCACAGTTTTCACTGACCTATGGTCGTATGTACAGGAACCTCAATTACCAACATATAATCCTAAAGATAGAATGCGGCATCTATGAGCACGTGAAGCCTACACTACTATCCGATGTCTTGCAGGCTCGTAAACGAGTGAAAGTAAGTCAGCTGCGTGTTATACGGTTGATCCGCGGTCTGCTGACAGGAAGCGGACTGGAAGGATGCATGGGTGACGACTCCGCGTTCCTGGACCCGTATAGATGCAGCCTTGCAGGGCCCGATGCGAAAGATGAATGATGCATAGCGTGGCGTCGGTCAGACTCGAGGCGATACCGGTTATCGTATGAGATGATCACCGAGAAGCTCGAGCTCCGCGCGAGATACAATCATGATTCATAAGACTCATATACCAAGAAACCCCATCGCACATCTCCGTTCTCTCCCTCGCTCGCTCGATGGAGCCCAGCAAGACTCGCACGCCTAAAGCATCTTATTCGTCGCAGTCGGCGCCGGAGTAGCAAGCGCGACAGTAACAACGTCATAGAAGGCTGCGACACCAATGCAGCCTGCTGCCTTCCATTCCTCCGCCTCCAGGTTCAGGATCTCGGTGGGTAGTGGGATCATTGGAGTGTATCTCGCCTGGTAAATAGGCTCGCTGCGACATGGGGAATCGGGGGAGCAATACCGCTGCCGATTATACGCATCGACAGGGACAGTGTTGAGATCTGCAAAGTTGAAGCTGTTCCTGCTGCCTCCGTCGCCCACGCTGTAGAAGGACTCGGTGATGGGTAGTATTGGGCGGGTTTGTGGTGGTGGGCCGCACTTTGTTGACCCAGTATACACATGAGTTCTGCCGCGGCGATCTATAACGGTCGAAATAGGTCCGCGAATATATCCTTGGGGTGTGTTGAACGAGACATAGTTGGTCGGGCTGGTGAATGTGTAGCCGTCAATGACAGCTTTGTTTGGTTCGGGGGGGCTTGTCGGCTCTGCGAACACAGTGGAGCCATCCTGCGCACAGAAGTCGCCGGAGACGGTTGTGACAGGCCAGTAATACAGTGTTGGATCAAAAGTGTTATAAATCTCACAGTGAGTCGCGGAGCAAGCGACGTAAGGCTCGGTGGTTTCGCAATAAGGCCTTTCGTACGGATGGGCCGACGTGATGGGGGTGCAAGCCGGCTCAGCTACCGTACAAGTTGGAGCAGGAGGGCCAGTGTATACAGAAGAATAGATCGTGGTGGTACCGGGTGGATCCAGTGTTTTTGTCGTAGTTTTCCATATGGTCTTGGCGGTCTCGGCCCTCAGTTGGCCATCGCACAACGTACTCGTCGGCACATCCTCATCGAAGAACACCTCGGATACCAATGTTGTATACATGGGCGCTGTGGTGTATTGGTTTGCGGCTACCTCGGAAGAGTGAGTCCATGCAGACTGGCTGGACCAGCACTCGTAGTCATCTGCGAGAGGGTCGGCGACAGGAACAGCTATGGCGAGTACAGCGAGTGAGACCGAACCTAGCAGTAGTTTCATCATGTTCGACATAACGGCTTCGAACGGAGTGAGATAGGTAAGTGATCAAGAGACAGACTCTTGTGATTTTTAGAACCATTCTTATACTTCACTACGGTTCTAAAGGCCATCGCCCGAGGTCTTGCCCTGTCCGGCCACTTCGCCCATTTTGTCGATGTTCCGCAGCGTAAAATACGAGGACATGCACCTGCGGCAAGACGATGGGCACGAAGGACGGGTGATGTGCAGTGTGTGGAGCTCGAAAATCCGCAGTAGCTGTGGTAGGATCTGTTTTGACAGCCATGCGCTTACATGTGTCCTTGGCATGCCTGCTTTTGGGTGCGCCACAAGAACTATCGACTCCACAGGAGGTAGGGAGGTACCTGCAGTATATTAAAACTACCGGGAAAGGTATAAGGTGTGCTAGACCGCGTATTCCTTGTAGGAGGTAAGCCGGCAGAATGTATACCATTACGATTTCGGAATTATTGTCTGCTCCTCATCTCAAGTCACAAGCATCAATGTAGTGATGGTAAGGAACTTAAAGTGCGCTAAACTATAGCTAAATGTTTGTTGGTCGGCTGTACTTGCGACTGCGGCATTTTCGGTTCCCGGTTCCTAGCAATGGTTCCTGGCCTCTGGAGTCGACATCTAGAAAGCTGGTTTGCGTGGAACATAATGAAACTATGTGGTTTCGGACGGGATGCCCAGTTTTCACTGACCTATAGTCGTATGTGCTTGGGATCAACAGTTGCGTAAATATATTGCTTGACATTATACATAGACATCAAGTCACCAAATGCGCGTGGTGAACGCAGATCACAGGCAACAGGAATCGCTACAGCCTATAGTTTAGCACTCACGTGTTTCCTGCATGATCCCCTCCAACTCTTTCTTGGCTTTGCCGCTAGCTGTATACATAAGTCCATATATTCCATTCTCTAGTATACCATAGTGCACAACTACACAGATCAGTCCGTACTCCACGACATGCCAAGATTACTCACGCAGGGCCAGCTATCGCCTGTATGTTGCGTCGCGGACGTTAGTGAGGAGGTAATACAACATCTAAGCGAGTACGAGTGGACCCACCGAGCTGACTCTCCCCATCAGTTCAAAGACCGTTTCCTGCTCGCCAACATCGACTACGCGGACCAGCTGGACCATCGCTTCGTCTTCGTAGACGACTCATCCACGATCTACGCCGAAAAGAACGACGTGGGCGAAAACTCTCCCAGCCAACCAAATTCATCGTTCACAAACAAGTCAGCCGACGAATGCTGGTTGCTGCTCCGGGCAATGCGCGAAGCCGGATCAAACATCGACTACGAATCATTCGTCATCATCGATAATCGAACACTCCAAGACGACACCGTGCTGGTGGTCGTCAAGGAGCTGCTCACCGAGGACGAAGCAGCTCAAGCAACGAATGCTGAAGTTCGTATGCCGTTAGAGCTCGCCTCTTATCGACTGGGATGTTGGCTGGCAGCGGAAGGCGACATAAGTGAGGATGTTGTGATGTCGCAGCGGCATGCAGACGGGGTACTCAGGGAGGCGGATGGGCAGTTGACGGCGGAGGAGGAGGAACGGCTTTACGGACCCTTTGAAGAGTTTATAGTATCGCGGTAGAGAGAGGAACGAAGGTTCCTAGACGCTAGAAGTGTTGTCTTTTTTTGCTACAGATTTGTCGTGGTGGCACTCGACACATCTAGTTGTCTTGCAACCATTAACGAAGGTGAAAATGGGCCATCTTAACAGTATTCCCCAGCCTCGCCAGAACAACAATCTCGCTAGCATCACAGCCGACCACTAGCGAAGAATAGGCGAGAAAAACCAATCAAGAGCTTCCACTTGTTGGTGAAACCGTAAAGCCTCAATCTCGCCGACTGATCCAACACAACGTAAAGCATAGCGGGAATAAAAGCCGACACTTCGCCCTGAATTATCCTATCAGAGACACCTGTAACACTGAAATACGATGACACTCCTCCATCCTCTATGAGAAACTCTTGCCGCCCACGCATCCTTAGTATCAAACCTATCAGCCTTCTACCGCACCCTGATCGACCTAGACTAACTTTCCTTTTCGTTTCCTCAAATTTTCAGACATCATAGTACTGATTCTTCTTTCCACTCAGAGAAGATCTCAGAGCTCTCAATCTACGAGCCCACCGTGCACAAGCTCTCAGCCGCAGCAACTACTTCTGACGCTCTCATTGGCGCCTGGACCCAAAATCTCCGGAGCTCTCGATAAAGAGGTTTTGCGCATGCGGATCCGCGATTTCGAGCAGAAGCGGACAGATGCGATGGGCAATGCTGGACCGAATGCTGCCAACGAAGAACAAGCAGAGAACGAGTTTTACAAGCGGGCGGCGGGACTGCATGGCGTCTGATTGTACGCTTTGGGCGCTCGCGCACCTTTTGGTGAAAGGTCTAAAGGACCCGAACGAATTGATAAGAACAGTTAGGTATTCACGGCGACAGATGACGTGATGTAACACAACAAGTCACGAAAGAGCATCATCATCAACTTTGAAACAATCAAATTTTGGATCCTGTAAGAATGAATCATCTCTTGTCTTATACACCACTCCCAAACGTCCCGTCTTCTTCTTAAACTTTTTGATCAGTCCTATCGTGTTGCAATGATACAAAGATTTTTGGAAGAAAAGATGAAGAAGGTACAAGAAGGTAAAAATCAAACAGGAAAGAATTGATAGAGAACAACAACGCCGAAAAAGCGGCAGTAGACATACACACAGATACACACACAACTCCCCTCCAGTGCAAGTCGTTACTGTTGTTTATGAAGCGTAATTCTGTCCAGATCTAATGGGTAGCAAGAGGCAATCGCTCCCATCCATTCATCGGGTTGGGAGATCGATCAACGCTGCGATTGATGATCAGCACTAGTGTGTGAACAAAGCAAAGCGCAGAGGGATCAACGACCCACCCTTCCTCTCCTACCGCCACCATTCTGTTGGATGAACTGCGGCGGTGGTGGCGGAGTGCCGTACTGGCCGTAGCCGCCACCCATCATCTGGCCGTAGCCTTGTTGTTGAGGAGGAGGGTAGCCGCCGGCCATACCAGGTGGCGGCTGCTGCATCATGGGGTTGCCTTGGCGGTAAGGATCCTGGTACTGCATCTGCTGAGGGGCAGGCGGAGGCGCACCATACGCAGCACCCGGGCTGTTGTAGAAGCCAGCAGGACGAGGCACTTGCTGGTGCTGCTGGGCAAGCATGGCTTGCTGGTACTGAAGCTGTTGCTGACTGATGGGTGAGATGCCGGCAGAAGACATGGCAGGGCTGTGCGTGTACTGGGGTGTCATGAGGCCGTTAGGTGCGTAAGGGTCGAATGAGGTAGAATCCATGCTGATTGTGCGTTGAAGACCATGTCCACCGAGAGCAGGGTCCATGGGTTGATGTTGGTGCTGCGGTGTCATAGAGTTGTAAGGAGGGCGAGGGTAACCATTTTGGTTGGTGTCAAGCTGGTTCAAGTGGCCGTTCACTGCCCGGCTCTTAGAGTTCGAGCGGCCATCATGGCTGACAGGAGTGCCACCGTGGCGAGTCGAAAGTCCGACCTCGTCCATCAGACGCTTGTAGCCCTGAGAGGGCTGTGCTTTGAGGCGGAGAAGTACATTTCGTACGTTCTCAACGCACTCGGGACGAATGCTGTCGTCCAAGAAGGGTGTTGTAAGGACCTTGAAAATGAAAGTTGCGCCACAAGCCTGATCGCTAACAATGCTTTGCAATGTCTGGTCTTCAAACAACGCCCTTAGAATGCTATCACGAGCCTCGGGCTCGTTGCGCTGGTTGATGATCTTCAAGACAGTCAAGTAGGCGACCTTGTGTGTGCACAAGTGAATCAAGTGAGGGATCAAGCGCGGTGCGAGCACAGAGCGTCTGCGCGGGAAAGTGCATGTATCCAGGAACCAAGTCAAAAGCAAAGCGCCGTTTGAGTTTGTGGCGAGTTGTACACTGTGCAGGGTGATCGCAGCAGCCATAAGCCTCTTTTGATCGGTGGTGGCAAAGTGGCTCTCCAAGCAGGCTCTCATAGCACGAGCACCGAATCTACCTTGAGACACATCCCAGAGTCGGTTGAGCATAGTCTCGAAGATGAAGTCGTTGATGGGTGACTGGAAGCGCAGGCAGCACTGCATGACATAGTTGCCGTACTGGTCGAGGAAGAGGTTGACACCGTGTGGCCTCAATGAATCTGCGATCATAGACATCTGCTTGGGAGTACGAGCCACATCGATGATCTTCTGAGCAGCCCAGGTTCCGTTCTTGTGAACACCAATTTCGGCAAGGTTGGGGACAATTTCTGCGAGCATGGCTTCCTTGGTATCCTCACTGCAGTGCTCGAAAAGCTTCTGAACAACAGTGTTGCCCAGATAGTCCGAAGCAAGTTCAGCAATCTCGGGCAGCATCTCCATAGCGATACCTTCAATCTCCAGTGGTGTGCACGAGTTGTTGTCGATACGCTTACGAATGTCGCGGAGACGAGGAGCGTCGTGAACACGGCTGTGGCTAGGTTCGCCGATCGGCGGCACCTCCAAAGCGTAGCCTTCATAGCTCATGGCTTTCTCAAGGTTGGCTTCAATACGAGTAAGTTCCTCGGCAGACGCACCAAATTGCGAGACAATGGTGGTTATTTCTTCACGCAGCTGGCGCAAGTCAGGCGTGACGAGTGCAGCCGCCGCAGTTTCTGCGTTGATGTTGTTGCTCGCTTGGCCAATGACGCCAGGTGTAGCACCGCCCCTGGCTACAAATGGGTCAGGGCTGGGCGAAGGGTACATTCCGTTGGCTCCAGGAGTGTTAGATGCGCTCTGCTCCTTCGCGAAACCGATGCGAATCGGTCCGCAGCCAGGGAAGATTTCCTTGCCGTTGCATTGATCCTTGGCTGTAACGGCACTCTGAATGTTCTCGAAGTTAACGAACCCACAGCTCTTGTGAGTGAGCACGCGAGCAAATTCGATAGTGCCGAATTGACCAAAGATGACATTCAGAGATGAGACTGTCGTCGAAGAAGGAATGTTGCCAAGCCACAAAGAACGAGTTGGTGCTTCCATAGGCGCTTCGAGGCCACTGCCAAAGGTAGACTTGCCGGCGAGGTTCATACCTTGAACAGCATTGGCGAGGCCGTTCAGATCATCGGCTTCACTGCCTTGCAAGTCGGAAGCACTCATGCTGTTGTCAAGTCGGGAGGGTGTGGGAAGATAGCTCCGAAGGGTCCTGTTCACCGGAGAGTCCAGCACTCCAGCGGTACGAGCTCTCGGGCGATTTGAGCTGGCATAGGTAGCAAATGCTTGCACATCGAGATTGTGCTGCCTCACTGCTTCGTGAATAGCAGCAGCCTGGGCGGCCGCTGCCTCTCTCGAGGAAGCGCCACCATACATCTGCTGAAGCTGCAACTGTTCATACTCTGAAAGCTCATCGTCATCTTCTCCATCAGCGTACTTCTCCTTGGCGTTGACCGAGTAGGATCGGAACCTATTTGCCGGATTCTTCGAGAATGAATTCAAAGCAGCCATATCGGCAACGTTGAAACCAGAGTTGCCTCTCTGGCGTTGCTGACTCGCCAGCATACTAGCCTCAGCGTGGGTAAGACCTCCTCTTGGCGGCTGAGGGCTGTCTACCAAGCCCAAGTAATCCAAAGTACGCACATCATTGTCCGCGGGAGACTGACTCGGTTCAGAAGGTCCATCCGAGGATCTTATACTCTGCAAAGTGCTTGCTCTGTCTCTTCCAGCCATCCAATTGCTCGCAAATACTGAAGAGCCGAACGGAGTGCCACCGATGATATTGCCACGCTGCGGCATGGATCCTGCCCTCAGTCTTGAGAGTAATGCCTGGCTGCTGGAGGCGCCGGCTGAAGCTTGCTGCTCGATATAATTCGGTGTGGCTGAGCCATACACGCTGCCTGGCGGGGTGTTCTGCGAGCTTGCGGGACGAGACGATGGCTGCGAGCCACTCGAACCGTTGGAAGTGCCAATGGGAGGGAATCGTGAAGGTACGGTGCCTGCGCGTCCTCGGCGAGTCGAATTCGCAGCGCCTTGGCTGGACGGGGCGAAGCCAGTCTGCGCAGTGCCTGCGTCGAAATCGGGAAAGCTGTCACTGCCCGGTGACTCTGGGATAATTTCGCGAAGAGGCGTCGAGTGGCCGCTGCCGGCGGGTGGTGGTCCCCACAAAGATGGTGAGATGCCTTCTTGAGCCTGGATCTCGCGTGCACTAGGATATCGTCAGCAAGATGGAACGAGTAAAGCATAGCACGAACGAAAAAAAGGACGCACCGTTTCGGGAATAGCCTGCTTCCATATTCTTTAGAAGGAGACCCAGCTCCAGCTCGCCCAGAGCCTAGCTGGGCGCCTGCGAGACTATTACCGAGAGGATATCTCAAGCCTGAACCGGCAGGCTCGATGGGCGAGTTTGTGGCCGAGCCATTGGCAGACCTGGAGCCACCCATGTTGAGCTGCGGCAGGCCTTCGAGGTTGAGCTTGTAATCGGGACGCGTGGTGGGTGCCATTATGATTATACAGCAGTGGTGGTAGCAATGAAGTGTGCGGGGTTATGCGTCGGCTGTCGAAGGAGAGAGCGAGGTGAAAGAGCGTATGTATATGTGACCGTGCAACAGTCTTCTCTTGTACTCGAAGGTGCCAGTCCTATTTCTTTCTCTCTTCAAGACCTGCTTGGCATGTGATCCCGTCACAAACGCCTCTGTTCTGGTGGTGTTGCGGTGGTGGTGTGCAATGTCACCTCGATCTTGCGAAGGCTGCAGCAGAGACAAAGAATGCGATGCGGGAAGGTGCAGGGAGGTGAAGCTTCACGCGGGCTCGCGAGTTGAAGTCTGCGGGCGAGCTGAGTACCGCTGGTATTCGACGGCGCTTTGAGCTGGAAGGATCGTGGCGGCCGGACAAGGCGACGGACCAGACGCAGCAAAAAGTGAGGACGCAGAGGCTGAATAATGCGGAACCCAGGAATTGATGGACCACGGCGGACTAGGCGTGGGTGTGTAGCACAGGAGTTGGTGCTGGGGGAAGACAGACAGGAGTTGCGGCGCCACCGAAACCCAAAGCGAAAGGGAAAGGGACGAGGCCGGCGCGGTGGGGGGGAGACGGACGGTTGATGGTATAGAGGGAGAGAGGTGTCGGGAGGGAGTAGTAGTGAGGCTGCGAAGGGGTGGTGGTCGAGACGCAGTTAGCACAACGAGCACAGCTTGCTTGCTACGAGTGCCGCGACGCTCTCTCTCCGCGGCAGCGTGGGCACCCACGCTTAGCGGGCAGCCAGGTAGGTTTCACATCTCGCACCGCGCACGTTATTGGCCGATCATCGCAGGGCTGAAACGACAGGGGGGCCGTGAGTGCACGCCAGCCGCTGTGGAAGACTGTCCTCTTGTGTGAGTGTGGCCGCCATCAGACACGCCTGGCCTTGGCTGCTTCTACCAGGAGTTCTGCTGCAGAGACAAGGGGTGAGCATATCATTATGCACCTCTTCCTGTGGGGATGTTCCGTGCTAGCATGTACCGAAGTATCAGATCAAAAGCCATGTGGTCTTCGGCATTGCTATTCCTTGGCTATATATACAGATGTCCATTCCCTGCCCAGACATCAGAGTCCCCAAAGGCTGTTGCGATTGGTACTATACCATTGAGTAGAACCGGCACTTCTACAACATGTTTTTATGGCTGATCAGATGCATCACAATTTTCTGCTGTAATGAAACTACCGTCAATGGTGGCAACCTGGCAACAATGAGGATACGAATTTCTTAGGAACTACATCTGCAACAGTGACGAAATCGATGAAGCGAAAAGAAATAGAGATTGTGCACCAAAAGAGTTGACTGGAGACAGAGAGTCGATTCTTCTGCCAGAACATTCTCAAAGAAAAATTGCGGATTGAGACAATGATAAGGACTATGACCAGAACAGAGGACAGACCTACTACCTCTCCCCGGAGGCTACAAACTTCCATCGACAACAGCCTCCCACTACACTTCCACTCACCTCACCCTTACTCAAGAGTAACACAAGCAAAACTAATACTCTCCGCCGACTTCTGTCCCTCCACACCCCCAAATCCACCACTCTTGCTCAAACTCCACTCCATCTCAACATACGGCCAGCAAATCCTGCCATCGCCCATACTAACCATATCGCCCGCAACATACGTATCCATCGACTTGATAGCCTCACCAACGTTCTTCCCGTCCTTGTCAACAAGCTGGTAATAAGTCCCCGTGAACTCGCCTCCACAGCCCATAGCAACAAACTCACACTCCGGCGCCGCGATCTCCTCCCAGGAGACGAGTGCGTAGTAGTCGTCGAAGGTCGCGACGTGCGCGTTGGATCTGTCGGCGCCGATGGAGGGGGTGACCCAGGTGATTTGGGAGTCTCCTTCGCCGCCGAGGGTGGAGGAGGCTTGGGCTGAGGCGAGGGTGGATTTGTCGGAGAGGGTGGCGACGGCGACGCGGCGGCCGTTGGTGCGGTTTTGAGCGTGAGTGTAGCCGGCGCCCATCCAGTCGTTCTCGGATAGGACGCTGGCACCACGGGAAACCCAGGCAAAGATGTAAGAGCTGCTGTTATCGAAGCGGGCGAGGGAGGAGTATGAGCCGGACATGCCGCCCACTGATTGATCATCTTTGTTAGCAACACATTACGTTAATCGTACGATGGGAGTAGTGGAAGACTTACTCGGCTCACCACTGGCGCCATTGGTAGTGTTCTCATTGGAGACCTTAACACCATCGCTGCCCATACCCTGAGTCTTAGTATTCAGCCAAATCGCACCCTGATCCTCCGCGCAAATCGAAGCAAAAGGCGGCTCATCCGCAGCCTCAAACGCAATACCCGTGTTATGCGAGCATCCCCAAGCGCTCGAAGCGCCAGCGATAGTCTGCAACTTGCCAGTATCGTCAACATACTGAATACTATCGCCAAAGTGGCCCTCAGCCCAGCCGGTGTACGCAGTAACGACGAAGTAAGCACCGTACATTTGCGCTTCATCGCTCCAGACGAGATCACCGTTCATGTCCGGCGCCATGGACAAGCCATCAGACTCGTGCACGCCAGGCCCGGCGACGAAAGTCTTCCAGACTTGCTTGCCGTTTTTCCAGCGGTAGATGGCTGGGACTGGGGTTCCGCTGGGCGGAGCGTTAGAGACCGAAGACGGGATGGCCTCATTACCCAATAGAGCGAAGCCATGGTCGTGGGCTACAATACCACCAGCCTCTTTGAGGCCAGGCAGCGTGACGTCCGGGCCCTTGGCCGTCATGGACGGAGGGTGGATGTGCTGCACGTGGACGTCTGTGCCAGAAGCATCGAGGTAAGCGAGGTAGCCGGTCTGGCCATCGGGAGAGACGGCGAAGGGAGTGCGGCGGTGGTGAGGAAGACCGGTCCAGTAGGCTTCCTTGATAGGGTCGAATTCGTTGGTGAGGTTGAGGACGTTAGGGAAAGACTTGAGTGAGATGGTCGGGTCGGCGGCTGCGGCCAGCGCAGCGGCGGTCAAAGGAGCGACTAGGTGAGAATAAACCGAACGCATGATCGATGCGTCGTGTATCGATCGAACGATATATATACAGAAGGAATGTAATAATCGAAAAATGGATACAGGAGTCTCGATTGCAGATCCCGGACTGATGTCTATCTTTATATACAACCTCGCGAAGTCTGGCGAGGTACTTCGGACTTGCCCTATGTACTATGGGAAAATACGTGCGCAGATAGATGATATATTTGACAGGACTAAGGGCTTCGTAAAGATACAGTGTCAAAGTAGGGCTGATTGCATGGGGATGAAACAGCTGTGCGGCGAACTTTGATTTCTTGCCCTAAAAAGATGCGACTTGAGCTGCTTATGAAGACGCAAGTGTGAAGAAATGGCAGATGTTCCATTAATAGTGTCAAGGTCTAGACCATCGATCGTTTGTAAGAATATAAATGTCTAATAAAGCTCGACGCTTCCGAAGGTCAATAAACGCCAGCCCCGGGCGACACCTTCTCATGCGATGCATTGTCATTTGCAGTTCGACATCCAGGACATAGGCCCTAACGGTACGTACTGTTCCAGAGACATTCAAGCTGTGGCATTCATTCTCTTAGCTCGTGTCACAATTAACAAATCGAATTCGAAATGGTTTTAACGCTCTTCATTGTTGCCGCCTGCAAGGGAAGTCTATCATATATCGTAACCCACCTCCATCAAAAATGCTTCAAGCCTTAGCATGGCGCTTCCCCAACACCGTCTTGATTTCTCCAACAACACCCTTGATTGAAGTCGCAATCGCGTGCCTGCCATCATAACAAGGGTAGACGATAACAGCCCCCATGGCTGCAAAGTGCCAAATAATAGCCACAGTAACCCATCCGCCAAAGAAGCTCCGTGTGAAGATGTAATCTCTGTACAAAGGCAGTGGCCATAAGATCAGAGTGGTGACAACGTTGACAACGAAGAAGATGGAAGCGATGCGCAGCCATTTGCGGACATGTCGTAGAGTCTCGGGCGACATTGGATGGACGACATCGTCCAGATCGGAGGAGCTGTTGTCTGCGGACGTTGCGCTGGGCGACGAGGGAGTCTTGCGATCATCCGATATCTGAGTTGGGCGCTTCTCGTTTTCGGAGATATCGGAAGTGGCAGCCAGATCGGTACTGCTTTGAGCAATCGATGGCGAAGAGCTCTGCGTGCTGTCCTTCTCGGTAATGAGATCCAATTTGAGGAAAATCCTCCAGTCGAAAGTGCTCGGCTTCGCCAACGAAATGGCGACAGAGAACAGAGCTGGCGAGAAGAAAGATACGATCGCGCCGTAAAGACCCGGTAATTGCTGTTGAGTCGTTTGGATATTGATCGCGCCTCCCCAGTGCCACGACAACACAAACCAAGTCAAGAGTCCGCTCATCAAGCCCAATACAGGCGACGCAATAGCCGCTGCCTTAGTCTGGCCCGACCACAAGATCGTGAGCATCATGGGAAAGATACCCGGACAAGCGATGATGGGTCGGAAGTAGGTCGACCAGTTATTCGTGGCACCAGCATAGTTGAGCATGAGTGCGAAGCCAGCCATGAAAGCTCCATGGAAGATGACGCCGATGTGGCTGACTTGCAAAGTCTTCTTGTCGGAAGCTTTGGGGTTGATGTATGTTCTGTAGAAGTCGAGGGAAATGATGCTGGACACGGCGATCATGCTGGACGAGACTGTGCTGGTGATGGCCATGAAGATTAGGACTAGAAGGCCGGCTGTGGCGCCTCTTCCGAGTAGCGACTTGAGTACATATGGCATGACCATTCCGCTGTTCACTTGTGTTGTTGTTAGCGTGTTCGGATAGAGCACCCAGACGGGGTTGTTCTCGATGGCTCGGGCTGACAAGCCGATGATTGTGCCGGTACACCAAGGCACTGCCAGGATAACGATGCTGGCGAGATCGTAGGCAGGGACCGTAGAATTGACATCGGATGCGAATGACTTTTGCCAAAATGCGGTGTCCATAACCACGAGGGCAAGGTTGCCGAATTTAAGAACGAGACCGAAGAGGATCGCTGTTGACCAGATCAGCATACACTCATGTCATCTGTACAAGCCTACCATTGCATTGGACAGGACATACCTCCTCGAGACTTGGCCGACAACAAGCTCCCAGCGTAGTTTCCCTCAATATACACCTCAGCCGCCATAACCTTGTCGTACAAGCCATACACTCCTCCAATATGCTCGTTCGTAAGGACCGCAAGGGAGAAATAGATCAACAAGATCAAAGCAACAGTCGTATGCAGGAAGTCCGTCAAGAACGTAGCCTTGAGACCGCCAACAGCAGTGTAGATAACAACTACAAATTAAACACAAGTCAGCTTCAATCTCCAAATCACCTCACAAAAAGACACAAAAAGACTCACCTCCAGCAGGAATCAATATCCCCGCCGCCGCAATATGCATCCCCGTCATCCCGGACACAAGCTGCGCACCAGCGAGAATCATCCCTCCGCACCCGAAGATATTGTTGATGAGGTTCAGCACCACAAAGATGCCATGCGCGTGCGCTCCATATCGAATGCGGATGAACTCCAGAGAAGTATGCGCGTACGGTACGCGCAGCTTAGCCACAATGCCCAGCACAGCCATCAGAGCGATCTGGAAAGACAAGCCGCTCGCCCACCAGATAGGCAGCGCCACGCCCCAGCGGTAGGTATATGCGGCTGCGATGACGGATTCGTTGATCCACCTGCCCAAGAAAGTCAGTAAGCTGCGTGCTACGTTTTGAAGGATTGGGTCAGGGCCAGAAGGTCCACTTACATCCAACTCGAGAAAACCGCCGAACACGTCAACCCCGTTCCAACAGATCGATTAGCAACCATGAACATCTCCGACTGCTCGGAGTCTTCGGCGAGGTATCGCTTCTGGATTCTGACGGCGACGAGGATGATGCCGCAGAAGAGGACCGAGAGGCCGACGATGATGCCGTAGCCGTCGGCCTGGGAGAGGAGCTCGACAGCCATCTTGTCCGACGTGCGTGATTTTCCTTGCTGAAATGGTCACCAGAATAAGAAGCCTGCCAGGCGAGGCGGAAACATTTTCTTTATCATCCATCCGGGCCCCGATAAATTTTGACGATGAGGTACATCGTGCATGGTGTGCAGGCAGGATTCGATGGTATCATCGCACGATTGGCGAGAAAGATCCACCGGACACGCGAGAGACGGAACGGCAAACACGTGCGGTCTTGCAGATCATGTTAAAGAAACAGCATGAACGATATTGGGTCTTTGTTTTCGCGAGTAGTCATTGGGTTGATAGTGGTGCGGATGCGTGCCCTGCAGCTTAAGCTCGCACTAGCGCATAGCGTGATGAGTGACAAGAAGCACGAATATGCCCGCACGTTGCGGCTAAGCCTTTGCTTGGGTTGAGAAGACTGCTGTTTGAATTAGCTTGTGTTTTTCTAGGGTTGTCTTGTGTCGGAAGTTGCTAGAGAATACTACTGTATGTGCTTCGGCCATTCTCAAAAGCGAGGTCGTACTGCAATGTCGGGCGTACCAACTTTAGACCCATCAATACAAGATTCGTTGAATTTTATTCATACAATTGCAAAAATCAGTAGTTTGATGCTGTTAACAGTACGTACTCTGTTTCTGTCGTGATGCTAATGCAAAATTATGATTATTGTCATGCGTCGTGATTTTCGCCCAGGTCTGTCCTGTCCAATCTGTCTGATCCAAGCATCTTCAAGAAGTCCGTCCCAGCCCACTCTCTCTCAAAATCTTAGCTGCATCTTCAGCACTGTATCCAATAAACACTGGGCCTGTAAAGACCATGCGGCTTTGCTCGTTCGCCACACCTGTCGCCGGCTCCGACTTCCGCTCTGTTGCGTTGGCTGCATCTGGGGCAATGAAGGTGACCCTCTGCGCTGCCTTCTCAGTGGGGATATCTGGCTTAGCTTCCTTCTGCTTGCTGTGCTCTTCCTTCGCTTTCGTCTTGGTGCCTATGTCGGGTTTCGGTGCTTGATCGAATCCAAACGGACAGCGAGCTTTGCCAGCCTTCTCCATTTCCGTTTCAGACTCCACAATTCTGTCAGGCTGGGGTGTTGGCATGCTCGAGCTGGGGATTCGAGCTGGTTGACTGCTTTCTTCACTGGCATTGCCTTCGACCTTTTCCAAGTATTTCACAGGGACAGGAATGCCCCAGGGGCGCGAAGGCGACTCGCCGACACGGATATCGCGCAATGGACGCGCGAATCGTCCTTGTCGTTCATCAGCAGCATCGGATTCGGCGCCTTCATCGTCAGCAAGGTTGCCATCGCCGTCTTGAACTGCCGCAGCCTCTGCCTCCGCCTCCGTTGTATGGGGTGGTGAGACGCTGTTCGCCCAGTTGCGGACCTTCTCCGTGTCTTTTGAGCTCAGACCGGCCGCCTCGTCTTCCGCGACTTCATCCTCAGGTGGTTCGGCGGGTAACATTGGTTGGTGCTTGACGCCCAGACCTTGGATCATGGACACGAGGTTGCCATAGCGAGCATCCAGTTCCTTGATCTGATTTTCGTTGCTTTGATATCGCTTCACACAAATCTCGTGGCTACGTGGTAAATCGTGTTTGTGGTTCTCAAAGTACGTCGCGACTTCTTCGGGAGAGTGTTGGTCTAGGAAACGGATGGGGCAGACGTTCTGTTCTGCATTCGCTTGTACATGAGTCTCGACGGCAGACTTCGCAATGATGGGTGCTTCGGTGGGCGCTTCCTCAGCGGCGTGGTCCGATAGTCCACATATTTCGGCTTTGATGGGATCGGCAAGACTGGCACGATGACTTTGACTTTGACTTTCACGGCGACTGCGGTGGGCGTCGAAACTCTCTCTACCGTTCACCCTACTAACGGAACTTAACGGAGTCGACGACGGTGCGCCTCCAGCACTGCCCGGGTTATAGCGACTGAGGACACTCGCAGCGTGCGATGACAACTTCTTGCCAGTCATGCTTGCGAAAGGACAGCCGAGATTGCTGGGCATGCCTTCGATGGTGAAGTCCTGCTCCATGGGAGACTCCGAGATGGAGGGCATGGTTGACTTGGCAGCAGGCACGACATCAGCAGATGGCCCGGACCAGATCTTGACGCCATCTGCTGTTGAAGCAGATGGCTTTGGCAGGCCAGGACGGAGCCGCTGGACAGCACAGTGTGCCAAGCGAATGGGCTTTGCAGCATCCTGAGACGCCTGGTCTTTCTGATTGCCCAGGATATCACTAACTGACGTCAACGTGCCAGCTTCATCTTTCTTTCTGCTAGGCGACGAGGGCAAGCTCAAAGGAGGGGTGGTAGAGGTACCAGTGCCGTAAAGTTTGGCAAGTTCATTGTACTACAGTCATGTCGTTAGTACATGAGTGTAAGAAAGCGTGGCGATGTATGCAGTGATGAGGGTAATGCAAGATCAGAGGTTGCTAATAGTGTATCTTTCTCGGCCCTAGTTAGGGGCTACAGTTCTAGAGCTAATTTTGCTCATCATGTAGATGCAGGTTGGGTGAGGGTTTGGTGTCGCGATGGATGGGTGTGCTTACCTGATCTCTGGCCGTGGCTAGCTTGCGCTCCAGCGCCTCGTGTCGTCCGAAGAGCTTCTGGTATTCCTCCTGCAGGGTCTCGAAGCCAGTCGAGAGCTGCTTTACCAGCTTGTCCGCCTCGGCATAGTCCATGTTCGCTGCTAGGTAGTGTGATGTGTGTGTGTTTGTTTGTGATGACGGTAGATATGCAAGCTGCAAGCTCTTTGCGACGGTCGCGTGCTAACACAGCATGCTGTGGTCTACTGTTATCTAGAACATGTGACCTCAGGCGAATGCGTGCAACGCGCCGGGCGGTGTGACTAGGAAGGAGGAAGTGGCTGGCTGATGAAGAACGCGAATTTGTAGTTCGCGCGGCGGGAGTGAAGAGACGGAGGTGATGTGCGGCGGGCAGAAGGCGTGAAGTCGCTTTATCAGATCAAAGATCAGAAGAGATGGAAGGCGGAGATCGGCTAGCGCGGGCTCGGCACGTGTTTGGTCTCGGCAGCGGGCAGCGAGTTGCGTGTGCCAGTGGCTCTGCCCCAGTCCGCCAGTCCAAGCACTTGGGCGAGCGTCACATCTGAACGCGTTTCCTGGAGGCTGAGCAGTGACTTTCTTGGAAGAGCTGCCTGCATTCTGTCTTGCTTAAGGCTGTCAGTACGGCCTTCGCATACTCCTTATACCCACGACCTATCCATATTCACACCAATTGCAACACATTCTTGCACTTTTCACCGACTTGGAAGCCGCAATCCGACCTTGAACATACCTAAGCATTCAAAACATCTACAACAGCCATGTCAGCTGACTATGGCACTCACCTACGCCGATGGGCCCTCTCTTTGCCCCCAGTCGAGGGTCTAGTCACATACCTTCGCGACCTCCTCATTCGCTCACTACAATGCGGTCCCATACCCGAACACATTGCCTTCGTAATGGATGGCAACCGACGCTACGCCCGCTCTCGCAAACTGGAGACAGTCGAAGGTCACAACCTAGGATTTGAGGCTCTGGCGAAGATCCTTGAAGTCTGCTACAAGAGTGGAGTGAAGTGTGTTACGATCTACGCATTCAGCATTGAGAACTTCAAGCGCAGCCGCTGGGAGGTTGACGCCCTGATGGACATGGCCAAGACGAAGCTTGTCCAGATGAGCGCACACGGAGAGCTATTTGAGCGATACGGAGCGAGCGTGAGGATTTTGGGCGATCGCGATCTGATTCGTGAGGATGTCTTGAAGCAGGTCGACCGCGCGGTGGAGATGACCAAGGACAACGGAAAGGCGGTGCTGAATGTCTGCTTCCCCTACACAAGTCGTGAGGAGATTACGCACAGCATCCGCGAGACGGTGAAGGAATTCAGCAACCCACCAGAGAAGAAGAAGACCAAGAAGCTGTTCAGCGAGAACCACATCCAGCAGACTCTGCGCTCAAAACAACTATACTCTGTCGAAGAGGAAGATGATAGGAACAGGGAACCACTCCACCTCCCTCCAAGAGACGACACGACCGCCGGCTCCGATGTCGACTCTACTTTCTCAGACCAAGACCACTCCACAACCAGCACAAACCGCCACGACGATGCGCCTTCAAGCCGCACGTCTCACGACGCTTCTCCTATCCTCAAACCCTCCCACCAAGCAGCAGCACACCTACCAGATCCCGAAACGATCACAGCCGAGACTCTCACCAAAAACATGTACACCTCCGACTCTCCTCCCTTGGATCTCCTTGTGCGAACCTCGGGCGTCAGCCGACTGAGCGATTTCATGCTTTGGCAATGTCACGAAGGAACCGAGCTTAGATTCCTGGACATCCTGTGGCCAGAATTTGATCTTCTGCACTTCTTGCCTGTGCTGCTCGAATGGCAATGGAATCAGAAGAAGGCAAGGCAAGAAGAGGCGCGGTTGGGCCGACGTGGAGGAGATAAAGCGAAGGCTAATTGAAAGAGATTAATATGTAGATAGGCATGCGTACATGAGTGTTTTGCCTGGGAAGAGAGATGTCGCCGACAAAACTAAGATAGAGAGATACCCTTTTGAGTAGTATATTAATCCGCCACACTGTGAAACGAAGTGGCCTTGAACATTGTTATCACACACTTGCATCTATTTGTGATACTGCCTAGTAGTTGCGACTTTGGCTATGGCCATAACATGCCTTAGTACAAATAAGCATGTTCATCCATGACGCCAGCCAGCCCAAGACCTCACTCCAGCCGACTTTCACATGCTTCACCGCGGAACAACTCCCGCGTCGCGAGCTTCAGACATATCTTCGAGAGCTCTACCCATCCCAAACCACTTTCCCACCTCCGAACCACAAACCCTCCCCTTCCACTCCTGCGCAATCGCAGCCTCCACCGCCACCATGGACGGCCCCAGCGCAAAGCGCAAATCCGCCTTCCAACAACCCAGCGGCCCTCACAAAGCGCCCAAAACAAGCGGCGGAGGCGGCAAGATGTCTTTCGCGCAGCGCATGATGGCCAAAATGGGCTACCAAGAAGGACAAGGCCTAGGAGCTTCCGGCGAAGGCATGATCGCGCCGATCGAAGTCAAACAGCGGCCGCAAGGCGCGGGCGTGGGCAGTGTCAGCGAGCGCACGGCGCAGTACAAAGCGGAGCAGAAGCGCAAAGCGGAGATGCATGGGGAGGAGTATGAGGATAGTAGTGAGGAGGAGAAGAAGAAGAAGAGGAGGGAGAGGAGGAAGAAAGTTCAGCAGGGCGGTTCTGGGAATGGTGGTGGTGCTGGGAGTGGGGCGAGCACGCCTGGTGGTTCTTCTGCTGGGGTATTTGGGAAGCGGAAGACGAAGTTTCGGACTGTGGCGGATGTGCAGGCTGCGGCGCCGGGGCTGGAGGTTCCGGTTAGGATGCTGAGCAGTATTGTGGATGCGACGGGTGGAGAGAGGAAGATGTTGACTTCGGCGGCTGGGCTGATTACGCCGACTGGGCGGGAGGGGAGGGAGGATTCGGAGGGGGAGAAGATTGCGAGGAGGGAGAGGTTGGAGTTGGAGGCGTTTATTGAGAGTTGGCATGGTTTGCAGGAGCAGAGGGTGTATATGGATGAGCATGGAGGACGGCTGGCGATTGAGGATGAGCAGAGTAAGGAAGATCTGGAGAGGATGAGGAGGCTTGTTGAGGGTGTAGAGGGATTGAAGATTGGTGCTGGAGGTGCTGCGGACGTCGTGTTGGCTTGGGAAGAGATGGCTGCGAAGTTGAAAGCGCTTCAGGATACTTTCAAGCACGACATTGAGCGTTTCGGTCTACAAGAGGCGGCTGTTGGAGCGCTACATCCATTGTTCAAACGGAGAATGGATGCTTGGGAACCTTTGGAAGAGCCTGAGCTTTTGGTTTCTGATCTCGTCGATTTGAAGACCATACTCGGCCTTTCGCACGATTCACTCTCAAAACCAAACGGCATCCACGACCGCGACAACCCTTACGCGAAGTCACGGCGACAGAAGTCCACTTCTCCTTACGAATCCATGATCTACACCTTATGGCTACCAAAGATCCGAACAGCAATCACAAACTGGTCCGTCCTGGATTCAGCACCTCTCACCAAACTCATCAGTGCCTGGAGACCTCTACTACCGACCTTCATATACAGCAATCTCACAGACCAACTGCTTGTGCCCAAACTAGCCACTGCCCTTCAGACATGGGACGCTCGCAAACGCAGCCATCACCACAGGCAGGTCACGCTCAAACACACACAGCCACATACATATCTGTTCCCTTGGCTTCAGCATTTGCCGCCATATCAGCTGGACCCCAAAGCGCAGAATTCATTGTTGGCGGACGTCAAACGCAAGCTCCGCCACGTATTGGACGGCTGGGACATATCCTCTGGCGTCCTCCCAGGTCTCTCAGAGTGGCGGAATCTCCTAACGACAGAACTAGATCACCTGCTCATCCGCCACCTCCTCCCCCGCCTAGCCATGCATCTATCAACAAACCTCGAAATCGACCCTTCAGACCAAGATCTCACCCCACTAGAAGACGTCCTCAAATGGCAACCATTCCTCAACCCCGAAATCTTCGCCCGCCTCTTCGTCGCAGAATTCTACCCCAAATGGCTCTCAACCCTGCACCTCTGGCTCACCACCCCCGAAGCCAGCCTCGAAGAAATCGGCCAATGGGTCGCATGGTGGAAAGAGCAAATCCCCGAACGCATCTCCGCGCAACCGGACGTGCAAAAAGAATGGCTCAAAAGCAACGCCATGCTGCACGCAGCCATGGACCTCCTGGACGCCGGCGCCTCGCTCTCTGCCCTCCCACCACCCGCCGCTGGGCCAGCAAGACCCGCCGCCAAAGAAGCCGCTCGCAAGCTCGACGCGCAGCCTTCGGCTCCCCCGGCTCGCGCGCCTGCCGTGCAGGAAGCCGCTGATTTCCGCGACGAGGTCGAGGCGTGGTGTATGGAGGAGGATCTCACGCTTGTGCCGCTGCGGGAGGCGCATCAGGCTAATGGGTTGCCTTTGTTTAGGATTACGGCTAGTGCTACGGGTAAGGGAGGTGTTGTGGTGTATATGAAGGGTGATATTTTGTGGGTGCAGAGAAAGGGGGAGAAGGGCGTGTTTGATCCGATGGGGCTTGGGGAGGGGCTTGTTGAGAGGGCGGAGGGGAAGTAGATTTGAGGAGAATGAAGATGAGAGTGTTTCTTGGAGACGAGACGTGCGCTGGAAGGAAAACTCACATGGTAGACTTGTAAGTAGATGTGAATATATCCAGGGATATCGGAACAGATATTACAATACTGACCGCTGCGAGTGCGTGGACTTTTCCGAAACACGCGTGCGTTTGCTACCGACGCTGTTCTCCGAATTCGATTCACATGCCGCCGAGAGAGCAGAGATAACTCCGACGCTCTCAGTGTCTTTCGTGCACATGCGTTACGCGACGGCCTCCTCGATTGTCGAGATGTATGCCACTGAGAGAGCACAAATCTCTCCCAACCACGCGCGCGGTGGCTCTCAACGCTGTTCTCCAAATTCTATCCACGCGCCTTCGAGAAGATGGAAGGTTGTTTCCACACTCTCGATGCCTTTCGCGCAGATGTACAATGCGTCCTCTGTGAATAGCGCAACGTGCGCCACTGAGAGGTGACGATGTTGGCCTCTGAGCCACACTTGATGCGAATGGCACCTCCACGGTGGCTGAGCTGGCCAGCCTCATGGTCTCTCTGCTCTTCCTGTGTGCCAGCTGCGTATATTCTCACCATCTACCGGCAAGTCGTGGGTCGTTTGCTTTAGGCCAGGTAGGTGTGAAGTTCGAGCGAAAGAGCTGCTCTCGTAAAATCTAGTCTTACGCACGGTGCTACTCAATCTCCAACGAGAGATGTCGGCGGTGACCAGGGCAAGCTGACTTCTACTATCACTTCCTCAAGTTGGAAGAAAATACGAGCATCGCGATCGTCGCTCGCGAAGTGTCACAGCCGTTGGAAACGTTTGGATCGGCCGGGTCAGTGGCACTTGTTATCGAAGACGTCGAGGAAGCGAAGAAGCACGTGTGAGAAGAAAGTCTAAATCGAAAAGTCTGCCCGTTCTTTTCATTTCTTGCATACTGTACGGAGGTACTGCAATTGAGTGAGATAGAATGGCCCACGAAGTCGGAAGGGGCTTGATTCGATAAACATTATAGTGTTTGACTACACGTGTCTCATGTCGCCAGGGCGGATGGGAGGCGACGGATCTGAAAGTCACGACGTAAATGGCTGAACGATATCGCTCTGCAGAGCACGGGCGCAAGAAAACGTAGAAGATGGTTCAATAAAGGTACGCGAACCTTTGCGCAAGGCAAGTCAAATACTTTCGCGAATGACGTGGTCGCAAGATATACTTTTCCACACATGCAAGTATTTGGACACGCGGCGTACAGCCTTACAGGCGGAACCCTTCGCTCGTGGTTTCCAGGTCGTTTTTGAGTTCTTCCCGTGGAAAGACCTGCATGTACTTGTACATGTGCGAAATGGTACATGTAATGAGATATATATTACCCTAACCCTGGCTCTATATTCGTACATGTACATAAGTGTGCACGTGGTATGCCATACTTGATCTTGGATGAGCCTGGTCGATACTATCAATGCAACGCCGAGTCTGCGAAGCCATCTGTTGATTTCCACCACTCGGCGGACACCGCCTTCCATCGTTAGATGTGATAGTTACTCCTTCTGTGTATGGAGCCAAGATGGTGTTGTGGGTCCACTCCAACGTTTCCTCTCGACTCCCAAGCTGAATCAACAAGCGACGTCTGGTCTGCACGCCCGACATTTGGGGAGGCCGGTACTTTCGCTAGATGAGGCAATGCACGAGGCCAACGACGAGCGTGGCACGGATAAAGATCACAGGAAGAAGAGAGAAGATCCCACGCACCAGGGTCTGTGTCGCACCGACTCGCGCGTGCTTAAACTTCGATTCCCACACGGTAGTGCGCCTCGCTTCTTAATTGTCTCGACATGCGCAAGTGCAGTAATCCGGACGCAGGCATGAAAAACCCGGTCACCTGGACACGACTCGCCTATGCAGATGCAGACGCAGCAGCAATACGTAAAGACAAGTAAGACAAGAAGCAAGCAAGAAGCACGGCGACGGCGCGATAGGCGCTCTGTACGAGAATCAGCATCGTCGTCGCCAGCCAGCAACACATACGACGCAATGCACCCGCCAAGTCACCCACGCCCTAGTCAGACCAAGCATTTGCACGCGAGCCTTAAACGCACCTCGGGCAGAGAGCAAATAATGCCCACACGACCAAGGGAATCTCCCTTCGTCACAAGCTCAGAGGCTGTGCAGCGTGAGTTTCCCTGGCCTCCCCACGCTGCCACAGCGGGAGCAGCAAATTTGGTTCCCTTTGAGGCATCGCGCGCCGTGCTCCCCCCAGCTGCTCGTAAATACCGCATACCGCTGGAGTTGCTAAATCGCTCATACAAAACACGCCCACGACGTTGCATGCCCGCTTGGAATGCACGAGGGCCCGCCGTTTGGTTGCAGCGAAACGTGGCTACCATTACCAAATCGCACTGCCCTCACGGCTGATCCCACGCTTTAGTCGAGATCAAGGTGACCCAGCTGTGGGCTCCCAGGCAAGCGACATTACTGAGTTGCGGTATTGATCCTGGCGGTATTCCCAACGCGACCTTGACCTTGGACAGCCGCAGTGTCGCACAGCCGTTCACCTGCTCGCACCTCGTGCCGCAGGCAGGGCTCCTCATATCCACTTTGTCATTGAACGCCCTTCACATGCGCCGAGTCTTTTCGCCGCTGAATCTGGTAGGTCATACTGAGTATAAGATCGTTGGCCGTCGTTCCTTGTTTGATTCTTTGTTCTCATCCTCTCTCTCTCTTTTCGCCCGCCACCACCCATCTCTCTCCCGCCTCCAGTCATCAAGCCATGGAGAAAGTCGTGAAAACCGGTGAGACGGACGTCGACTCTACTGTCGACGTCGAACAGCAGCGTGGCCGCATCACCTATGCGGCAGAAGTTGGTCGACGTGAAACCCTTCGTCGTTCCATGAGCGGTCGTCGCGGCTCAATGGACTCGATGTCGATCCGCCCAGCACGCAGAAGCATCGATCCGTCCCTTGTTCTTCCTCCCACATACAGGACTTTGTGAGCACGCGACTATAATTCCACATTTTCACACTGTTGCTAACGATATGTAAGGTCATATGACATCGAACACGGCAAGCGCATCTTAGAGCAAGAGAAGAACGAGAAAAACAAGAAGAAGGCGTCAAAGGCGAAGAGTGGGGATATCGGTACGCAGAACGATATTCGAAGCACAAGAAGAATCATACTGATCGCCTTGCGCAGATTTCCACAACATCGAATACCACAAAAAGTCCGTCGATGAACTGTACACCCAGCTATCAAGCTCTCGAGGCACCGGTCTTTCCATCCCCAACGTTCTACGAATCACCAAAGAAGTCGGACCCAACAAGCCGAGCCCACCGCCTTCACGATGGTTCCGCCAGACCATCGCCTACCTCTTCGGTGGCTTCGGTGCCATCCTGTTCGTCGCATGCATCCTTGTCTTCATAGCTTGGAAACCTCTTGGAGACCCACCAGCTGTAGCCAATTTGGCCCTTGCCATTGTGCTCGCTTTTGTGTGGGTGGCGCAAGCTGCATTCTCCTTCTGGCAAGACTTCTCTAGCTCACGTGTGATGGCTTCCATCACTGGCATGCTTCCTGACAAATGCATCGTCCTCCGCGATGGCCAGCAAATCCAGATCGATGGTACTGAGGTCGTGCCAGGCGACATGCTTCGCATCACCATCGGTAACAGACTGCCTGCTGATGTTCGCTTCGTCGAAGTATCACCCGATGCTCGCTTTGACCGCTCCATTCTCACTGGTGAGACAGCGCCTCTTTTGGGCTCTGTCAACTCAACCGATGACAACTACCTCGAGACTGCCTGTATCGGCCTGGCTGGCACGCACTGTGTCTCGGGTAGCGCCTGGGGTCTGGTTGTTGAGACCGGAGATCGCACTGTCTTTGGTCGGATCGCCAAGCTCACAAGTACGCCAAAGGCTGGTTTGACGCCTCTGCAAAAGGAAATCCTTATCTTCGTCGGCATAATCGTCTGTCTCATGCTTACAATGGTATGTATTACACTAACACTTATCCAAACTGATATGCTAACAAACAGTAGATCATCCTCGTCATCAGTGTCTGGGCTGGCTGGCTCCGTAAAGAGCACCCCGACTGGATCTCGGTACCTGTACTTATCGTCGATTGCGTCAGTGTCGCCGTGGCATTCATTCCTGAAGGTCTTCCGATTGCCGTCACAGCAAGTTTGACTATTACCGCCAACATCATGAAGAAGAACAAAGTCCTTTGCAAGAGCTTGAAGACTGTGGAAACATTGGGAGCCGTCAACGTCATCTGTAGTGACAAGACCGGAACTTTGACTGAGAACAAGATGTCTGTCACACACTATCTTGTTGGTAAGAAGGTTGGTGATGCCAAAGATGCCGCAGGTTTGTACGAGCAAAGCAAAATCCTCCGCACTCTCGCCAACCTCAGCGCCGTCTGCAACGCCGCCGAGTTCGACGCCTCCACTGTCACCAAGCCTTTGGCCGAGCGCAGAATCAACGGCGACGCCACTGATTCTGCTATCCTTCGTTTCGCAGAGTTCATGACACCGGTCAGCTCTCTTCGCGCCTACTGGAGGACGATCTACCAGGTCACCTTCAACAGCAAGAACAAGTTTGCCATCAACGTCGTCCAGTCAGACACAGCACCCGAAGAGGGCATTGTGCTTATGATTAAGGGTGCTCCTGATGTACTATTGCCACGCTGCGGTTCCTACTTGGACAAGAACGGCTCCGTCGAGCGTATTTCCAACGAAGACCGCATCGAACTGGAGCGCACTAAGGACACATGGTCATCTCAAGGAAAGCGTGTCATTCTGCTCGCGAAAAAGAGACTGGACAACCTGCAATTCAATCCTACCGACCAGCCAAGAGAGTACGAGACCGACATCATGGGCCGCGCAGCATCCGAACTCATCTTGGTCGGCCTCGTTGCAATTGTTGACCCACCCAGGCCCGAGATCCCAGAAGTCGTCCGTACTCTGCGTGGTGCAGGAATTCGCGTGTTCATGGTTACCGGTGATTTCAAGCTCACGGCCGGTGCTATCGCCGCCGACTGTGGCATCATTACTCAACCTGCCAACAAGATCGACGATGTGACAAACCTGGCTTTCAGCGACGACTACCTCGACAGCGCTGGCATCAAAGAGCACGCTTCTTTCGACACAGACCGTTCTCACGCAATTGTCCTTTCCGGTTCAGATCTCGAGACTCTTGACGACAGCCAGTGGGACAAACTCTGTAAATACGACGAAGTCGTCTTCGCCAGAACCACCCCCGAGCACAAACTTCGCATCGTCAAAGAACTGCAAGCCCGCGAACTCACCGTCGGTATGACTGGTGATGGTGTCAACGACGCTCCGTCCCTCAAAGCAGCCGACATTGGTATCGCCATGGGAGGCGGCTCGGACATCGCCATCGAAGCCGCCGACATGGTGCTCATGGACTCCTTCGCCGGCATCGTCGAAGCCGTCAAGTACGGCCGCGTCGTCTACGACAACCTCAAGAAGACCATCGCCTACCTCCTTCCCGCTGGCAGCTTCTCCGAATTCTGGCCCGTCATCACAAACGTCATGTTCGGCCTGCCGCAGATTCTCAGCAGTTTCCTCATGATCATCATCTGCTGCTTCACCGACTGCGCCGCGGCGACCGCCATCGCCTACGAAAAACCCGAAGCCGACGTCCTCACCCGCCCGCCTCGCAACGCCAAGAAAGACCGTCTCGTCGACTACAAGCTCATCCTCCAAGCCTACGGCTTCGTCGGCCTGACAGAAACTCTCACCTCCTTCGCCATGGCCTACTGGTACGCCCAGCGCCAGGGTCTGCACTTCTCCATGCTCTGGTTCTCGTTCACCTCTTCGCCCGATGGTTTCGACGCCGACCGCGCGACCGCGATCCTCAACACCGCCAGCTCGATCTACTTCGTCAACCTGGTCGTCATGCAGTGGTTCAACCTGTTCGCTCTGCGCACGCGCCGCTTGTCGGTCCTGCAGCACTCGTTCAACTGGTACCTCCTGCCTGCGATTGTGTTCGCGCTGATCATTGCGATTATCTTCCTGTACGTGCCTAAGTTCCACTCTGTGCTGGGCACGTCGACCGTGCCGGTGGAGTACTGGTTCTTGCCTATGGGCTTTGGTATGGGGTTGCTGCTGTTGGATGAGGGGCGTAAGTTTGTGGTTAGGAAGTACCCGAGGAGCTTCATTGCGAAGATCGCTTGGTAAGGATTTAGCTAGAGGTTTCATCAGGGTATGTTAGCGGTTGGGTTGGATGGATACCCCAGAGCGTTTTGAGCGTTTTTCTACTTTTCGGTTCTTTATACATACACGACACTTCTTTTGGCATTGTGTGTGTTCATTTCACCTTTTCTTGATAACGAACTTTACATATACCCTTCTCCCGTCCAAACACATCAAACGAAAGTCTATGCACTCACCTGTTGCGTTTTGAGTCATACACAGCTTCCTTAGCCGTATCTCAATGGTTGTCCTGGAAGATTTTGAAACCTAGTCCTGTCGATAGTACCATGAGAGATGCTTTGTAGTGTACATACATACATCTCGCTCTTGCCTTCCCCAAAAACGCCTGCGCTTGCAATGAGATCTAAAAGCTAACTTCGGTATTCGAGTGCTCGATAAGATGCTTTGCTCTCAGTCATAGAAAGCAACATTAAAGCTACTGCCCAAAACCACCGCCCATTTTCGAACACTACCGTGCCAACGAGAGCACACGGTTAGTGCAGCAACTCTCATGCCAGAAAAAAAGTCATACACGCTAGCTAACCCTTACACATCGCTCGGCACATCAGAAAGCTCCTCGTCGCTGTCCTCTGGAATCTCCATCACGTCAGCTGGCTCTGGCTCGCCGTTCTTCCTGCCTCCACGCGTGGGCAGCTTTCGTGTGGCAGGCTTCTGCGGCTGCCTTGCCGCCCTCCTGGACTCCTGCGTGGCCGCTCGCGCGGCCGCAGGCGTCGGATGGCTGCTAGGCGGAGTGTCGGAGGGAATGCCACTGTTCTCGCCGTCTTCATCGTCGTCTTCGTCCCAACGCTCGGGCTCGTCGTCGTCCTCCGAGGCGCTTTCCTCGGCATAGCTCTTGGTCTTAGAGACGGAGACACGAGAGCTCTTTCTACGCTCGCTCTCGGGGATGGAATCTTCGATGCGCTTCTTGGGCGTCTTCACTGGTCTGGGTGGTTTGCGTACTGCGACCTTCTTGGGCGCGGGCGCACTCGCCGAGGACTTGGTCTTCTTTGCTGGTTGTCTCGAAGCACCCTCTGCCTTGCGCTTTTTGGGCTTCAGACTGGCTCGGACGAAATCGGCAATGACGTCTTCGTCGAGGTCGTCTGGGAGGTAGCGCTTCTCCGAGATGTCCTGGGCAGTTTGATGGTCGGGAAGCGAGGCGAATGGTCCAGCCGGCATGCGCACCTTGTGAGGGTAGACTTGCAAATTCCAGCCCTTCTCTTCTTGGAAACGCTTGATGATTGCTTGTGCCAGATCAGAAAGCACATAGAGGTTCTCGGTCTTGCTCGGGTCGATACCATCTTGGATCGTCTTAACGCGCTGTGCAAGATGGTAAATCAGAGGCAAGTCTTCCTCGGTTGCCACGCACTTGAGGAAGAACATGATGTATTCAATGAAGTCCTGGAGGTCTTCGGGGCCTGGCGAGAAATCCTCGTGGTGCGCGAGCAAGCTCAAGAACCGCACGAAGACTTGAACGATGGTCTTGTCCTTGGCCTTGGCTGCCGTTGCAGCGCGAGCCTTCAGCCATGTTGTTGTGCCCTCTTTGACCTCCTTCTTCGGCTCAAAGGCGTACATGAAGACAAGACCATAGAATCGCTGTTGCAGTTTGCCTTGCCCAAGATACTTCTTCACGGCTCTCACGAAGCCTGCTCTGACTTCCGGCAGTGGGTCTTGTGCCACCTTCGCAAGGCGATTGAAATCTGCGTGGGTGAAGAATGTGTCCAGAGTACGGTTGCAGCAAAGCTTCAGTAATTGTACAGCTGCCGCTAGACGCATCTGTGATCTGTGGTGTTTGGGCGTCACTGTGGTCTTCGAGAGCTCGCCCTCATTCTCGATCAGAGTGTTCAGTAACTTGAACACTGGGCTCGCGGATGTTCGAAGGTCGGACTTTGTTTCATCTGTGACTGTTGTCGCGCGACCACGAATGCTGTTCACAAGAATCTTCAACGCCCACAGCTTGGATGCCAAGTCATCGTCGACATCATCTGTCCAGTCTGGATCGTCGTCTTCAGCAGGAGTGCGAACTTTTCCCAGGAATTTGCCGATGACAAGAGCTGTGACCGCCTCATCATGCTCTTTCACTTCTTCGGTCATGAGCAGACATATTTGACTCATCGCTGCAAGCTTGGAAATGAATTGCTCTGCGCCGAAGTCGACCGTCTCTAAGCATTTTGTGAGAATGTCATTGGCATACATGTCTTTCTTCGTTGCAGAAGCCGCAATGACAGTGATAGCGTGCTTGGACGCTTTGGGTGGAGAGCCGTGCAGCGCGAAAGCGCTCATAGCTTCGTAAAAGTCGCGATCTTTGGGCATGTCGACAGGCGAGCGCTGAGCAAAGTGTGCACAAGATTTGAGAATGTCGACAGCGGCTGGATCATTAGGTGTCGTTGCTGTCGGTGCCTGTTTCTTCAACGTCTGAACGTATTCTTTCGCTTGCACCTTGAATGCCTCAGGGCGTTGTGTTGAGATCTCTTGTAGCAGCTCGTGCGCTGTTGAACTCAGGTCTTTATCATTCGTGCGTGCGATGTTGCCCATGGGCGTGACGTGACTCTGGTTGAACACCAGGATTGAAACGCTTCTGATTAGAGGCAGCATAGTTTCGAGAACTTGAGGCATTGGGCTGGGTGCATCCTCGAGTCGCTTCGTGAACTCTTTCATCGCTTTGGTGATCTTGCGATAATCACTGTCTGCGGCATAACAGAATCGGATCAACTGATTGGCCCGGCGATCGTGATGTTTGTAGAACTTCTGCAGGTGATCAGTCGCTGTTTGGGGATCTGGCAAGAAGCTCGAAAGCGCAGTCATGTATTTGACGAGGTTCGCCTTTTCTTCCTTTCGTGAAACGTCGGCGTCCTCGTTGTGTAATTTTTCTCCCGTGTTCAGATAGACCTCCATGTACTTGGCCAAACCAGGCTGCTGCCGTTGGATCTTGAAGAAGACGGTCTTTGCGCGTTCGTCCAAGTCTCGAAGTAGGACAAGAATGCGCTCGACACGTATGGTGTCAGGGTCGAGGGTGGGCTCAACGGCACCATTCTGGCTATCCACAACACGCTGGGAGCTAGCTTTGTTTGGTCGTATCGGGGGATAGCTGACTGGCAGGAGAGATTCGTACAAGACACGCTGCACTAGTGCGTTGATGTGTGGGTTGTTGATGTACACGGCGCCAAGAATATTTGAGGGTATAGCACCAAGAAGCGTACGCGCTTGTTCGCTGCCTTCTGCAATGGCACCAGCAGCCACGCCCCAGATTCGTGCCAGTAGCTCGATGGCGGCGGCACGTACATTGGTCTTTGGATCCTTGATGCGTCCAGCAAGATTGTTGAGCAAAGACTTTTCGGACGATACACCGCCGCTCCTGCCCAATTTCTGGACAATGGCATCGTAGCCAAAGTTTGCAATCGCCTGTACGGCGGCCAGACGTACTCTTTCGTCAGAATCAAGAAGCATGTCGGCCAGGCCACTCAAGAAGCTTGCTTCTTGATCGGCATCGAGACCTCTGTTTCCGCCAGACGTCAAAACAATGCGAGCTGCAGCTGTTGCCCAAGCACTTCGGATCAGAGGCGATCGGTCGACGCGTCGTCGCAAGAATTCCTGGTAGCACTCAGGGTACTTTGAGGAGAAGTCATGAGGAGCAATGGGCTTGAATAACGCGTTTTCGCTTTGCTGAGATGTCGTCGAGTCAACACTTTGTGACGGATAAGCTGCCGGGTCGAGTGGCTCAGGAGGAGGTGGTCCCGCAGCACCGATGCCAGCAATCATGTCGCCTACTGTCTGTACAGCCAAAGTCCTGATCTGAACATTCTCGGCTTTCATTTCAGAGGTGATTTGTGGCACAACACCATCAATGACATCGGAAGATGTGCGCCAAAGTTCTTTCAAGAGTCGATGTGCTTTCTCAACATCTCTAAAGTCCTGCTCGGCAGGTGGCGTCACCATGCCATCGTTGGACTCGTCCTCGCTCTCGTCGTGAGTTCGCTTCCGTCCTTTCGACTTGCCGAATTTCGACGGTGCTTCCGAGGCATCAATCAGCACAGAAGTGTAGTAAGTGGCAATGGCTGTGCTCAAAGGACCTGTGCATTGGGCGCAGATCGATCGCGCAACATTGTAAGCTGGTGAGATATCATCCAGAGACTTTGGTGCAGGAGCACCGCTTTGCGCCATGGTATCAGGATCGGCCCTGAGGAATTGTGCCAGAAGGATATCCAGGACACCATCTGGTGGTTTGCCACCTTCCTGCAGAATCGCGGAAAGAGCGATGGTCATGTTGTACTGGACTGTCTTGGCGACTTGTTCGACACTCGCGCCTTTGATGTTGCCAGAGAGTACATCGAAACAGTTCGCGAACAGCTGCAGAATCAGGTTCTCAGAACCAGGGAGATCGGTGATCAGGACGATACTTCTTAGGTTCGCTAGTGAGCTCAGAATCTCGGCGTATTGTTGTTGGTACGATCCAGTCGGGTCTGCGAGGGCTGGTACAACTGTAGATGCAACGAGCGAGAAGATGTCGCGCAATTGACCAGCTTTGTACGGCGCGTTCGGCGCAAGGATGCGGAACATCTGTACAATGCAAGCCAGCGTCCATGCCTTGACTCCTCGATCTTTGTGGCCTAGCAGTTGGGAGGATCCCAGCTCTTGTGCTTTGGGAGTGACAGCGTCACGACCAGCTTGATCTTCCACCTCGAGTTGCTCCATTGCGGCCAGCTCCTCGTAAAGTGTCTTAAGGCGTTTGTGAAGCTCGGCCACCTGAATTGGACGACCAGCGCGCCATGTCAAAGGCTCATCGAACTCGAGTATTTGCGCTGCCTCTTCCTGCTCTTCCACTTCCATTTCGTCCTCTTGCGGTTGCTGCTCCTGTGCTTCTGGTTCCTCGGCAGGTTCTGGGCTTGCAGCCCGGCGTCTGCTTGCGCGCGCCATGGTGGAAGGGTCGGGTGAACGCGATTAAGGTTGCGATTATTCTCTTGCGTGCATTGTCTGGTGGTGGTGACTGTATTCGTGGTTGGCGCAAAGAGCCCGTTTCGGTGATGGTGGTCCAAGGGTCGCAGTTCAATGTTCGCTCAAGCTCAAGCTGACGCGACGAGACGTGATTAGGCTTCCAGTAGCGCGGTTCACAGGCCCCACCACCACTCTTCACTTATGACCAGAAGATAGCGTGAAGAAGGAACGACACGCATTCAAGTCACTTCTAATTGTCAGTTTAGCAACGTCAACAGTTTGTACCATAGCCATTGAATTGGATCGCGTGCGACGCGATCACTCTTGTCGTCAGCTATCTCGCTGTGCAACGTTCAAGGTGTACAGCAGAGCTTCAAAGGTCTGCATACATCTTCCCACTGGCGATTACAATCGCACTGCACTGATACATCAAGCTGGGATGCAATGTCTGGTAGGATATCTGGAAGTCCTTGTTGATGTCTCAGCGGCGGACACTCGCTTTCCAACAAAGATGGTTGACACCACGTGTGGATATTCGCTCAGGTCACAAGCAACTCCTACCAAGATACCAATCGAGCCTGGTTCGTATCTTAGCATCTAGTTACAAAAGATGTTTGATCCAATTTAGATTGGCCATATTTGCCATCGACATACGATCAGCGAAACGACGGCGGCTAATAACTCGTGCGCACATAGACTTAATGTCTCCGAGCATAAGTCTCCGAGCACCAGTATCCGCAACAGATAGTGCTTCCCAGAAAATAGCACGCATAAGTGGATCATTAGAGCAGATCCCCTATGAAGACGCCAGGGCATTTCATCTCCTGTCTAATTCACGGCAGTAGCGCTTGCATGAACGACCAGTCCAATCACATTGCAAGGAATCCCGGACGCAGCTTCGTGATTTCTAAGCACAATCAAGAAACGCTCAAGGCCAGCCTTCCATGCACATAGATCTCTGAACACGAAATTGTGAAGAGCGCGATCGCATAATCGGACATTTTTGTGCACAACGCATACTGCACACACGCTCGCCTACGCATCGATTAATATTCAATGGGCACGATGACAGAGCAGCGAAAGCGAAGGTCCCGCGTCAGCTCAGCTGAACCCCCCATGCATTGGTCGACTCGCTTATGATCAGGATCAGGATCGCGAACAGAGCATATAAGCTGAGCTTCAGCCGTGAGACTCTCCCATCCTCCTACTATCATCACTTCAATCAAAATCGACCACCATGGCTCCGGAAAACATGCAAGCCATCAAAATCGCGTCCGTCGGCAGCGCGCAGATAGAAACTGTGCCTTTGCCAAAGTTGCTCGACTACTACATTCTCGTGAAGGTCAATGCTGTTGCGATTAACCCGACAGATTGGTATTGATCTTGACCATGCCATGAACATGTGGCACGCGGCTTACAAGACTTTAGGAAGCATATCGACTTCGAGGTCCTCTCGACGAAAGGCACCACGGTCGGATGTGACTTCACTGGCACGGTCGTCGCTCTTGGATCCAAAGTTAGAAAGGACTACAAGCCTGGCGATCGCATTTCGGGTGTGACCCATGGCTCTAACGCCTCGCGGTTTGATTCCGGATGCTTCGGTGAATACTGTATCGTCAAAGAAGGCGCAACTTTCAAAGTCCCAGACAGCATGTCCGATGAGAAAGCAGCCACTGTTGGAGTCGCTGTGACGACTGTGGCGTTGGCCTTCTACGACAACCTGGGTATGCCGTACCCTGGATCGGAGCGCTCTGGCAATGGAGAGTGGGTCCTTGTTTATGGAGGAAGCACGGCGACTGGAAGTTTGGCCATTCAGGCTGCGGTGCAGTGAGTTTGACCACAGCTTGTGCGGGAAAGAAGCTTGAAAGTGCAGCTGACAATCTTCCCAGGTCTGGATACAAAGTCGTGACGACCTGCAGCCCTCGTAACTTTGACGTGAGCTTTCTTCCATCCTGCTCCATTCATCACGCTTGCTAATATACTTGTCCCAGTACGTCAAGTCGCTTGGCGCTGAAGCGGCATTCGACTACAACGACCCAGACTGCAGCAAGAAGATCAACGAATACACGTCGGACAGTGTCAAACTGACCCTCGACTGTGTCTCTGAGGGCGACTCAACCAAGATCTGCTCTGCTGCTGTTTCTTCCAGCGGTGGCAAGATAGCGTCTCTGTTGCCTCTCAAGGAGGACCTGGAGTTCCGTTCAGACATTGAGTACTCGGTGAGTGGAGCACACGTCTCACAGTCTTCTATACAGAAACTCGAGAGGCCTCCAAGCTGACTTGTGTGACTACAGAATGTCAATGGCTACACCACCATCGGCGAAGCTTTCACCATGGCCGGCAACGACGTCCCAGCCATGCCTGAGCGGTACCGTATCGCGTCAGAGTTCTGGGAGATCGCTGGCAAACTGTTCGCAGAGGGCAAGCTGGTCGCGCATAAGCAGGAAGTGGACCTTGGTGGTACCGGGTTAGAAGGCGTTTTATCTGGACTGCAGACCATGAGAGACGGAAAGGTGAGCGGCTTCAAGCTGGTGTACCGTCTCAACGGATCGAAGTGAGGCGCGGGCTATCTGTAGCAGATTAACTGTAAGCCCATGTAAATTTCACACAGTCATTACATCGCAATGTGTCATTGGACATCGTCGAGAAAAGAAATGTCATTGCATAGCAGCCTCCGAGGAAGGAGGAGCGGATGTGGAAACCTTCGGAGGTCCAGACCAAGGGTCGTCTCACGTCATAACGGAGAACATCCCGAACATCTTGGATGTCCTGTTCGAGAGAATCTATCTCCTCGCCCCTGGCAACCACGCAGCATGTTGATGAAGGAAGATGAGTGCGCCCAAGAAGAAGGTAGCGAAGGACAAATTCAAATTCGTCAACTATACAAGTCCCAACGATGCCCGAAAAAGAGACAATCGGATACAGGTCCGCTCTCACGTGACCCGGTGGCAGCATAGCCATACACGAGTCTATACAACACGATCAAATGTCATCAATCCGGATCGCGGTATCGATGCAGACTCAAAAGACACGAGTGAGCCTGTATCTTGCGCGTCACATTCGGACAAGCCTTTAGACGTAGGAGACTCGTCCAGTTCTCCTGATCTCACGGAGCGTCGAGAAGCATCCTACGCGAAACACGACTACTCCCGGCAAGATGCCGACGAATCCGACACAGAGGCCACACTCTTTACTCCAGAAGCGTGCAGGCTTGCTAGCGGAGGGATGATCCATGCTTTCTCGCAAGGAGCCATGTCGTTCCGGACCATCGCCCTCCAAGACTCGCAAAACATCATCGGCGTGAGCCTCAAAGACATGCAGCTCGAGCTCTCCAGCGTCATGGGACTCTACAAGAACATCTGCGAGATGCAAGCCGTAGATTTTGCCCGGCAGTACGATATTGGAGGCGATCAAGCGTCCTGGGGCAGGTTCTACACGTTCGTGTACACAGACCCTATCCTCCTCTCCACTGCCGTGTTGCTGGGCGTGCGAAACCAACTCGACGTGTTAGGAAGATGCATCGACGGACAGACGTTCGCCAGCGTGCTACAGATTGAGCGCTTCCTGATGCGCAGCATCAGTGATGCCCTTGGCGATCCAATCCGTGGCATATCGGATCAAATGCTCATTGCAGTCGCCCTCTGTGCAGCTTATGAGATCAAACACGGCACCGGTGCATGCTATCACGTTCACATGCGTGGCCTGGTCCAAATGATTCACCTTCGGGGCGGACTGTTAGCCATTGGCTCTCCAGACCCATACATCGTTAGATTGTTAACCTGGATCGACACGAACACCTCGAAGATTGCAGGCTGCAAGCCGTATCTACAAGGCATGGTCAACGGGCTGGCTTCAAATCCACATGCCAACACCGCCATATTTCGAGCTCGTGGAGACGTTCCATGAATGCCGTATCAACATCCCAGGACTGGATTGCGAGCGTTGCAACGGAAGCAGAATGGAAGCAAACAAGCTTTCTAACAGCCTTATCGCAAACCGGCGAAATTGCTTGTTTTCTTGCAGATCATATTCGCCGAATGACATAGCGGCATTAGGCATGCATGTCTTCTGAGTGCCCCGCACTCTCTGCTATCTGTGCCCCACCTATCTGAGCATGTTAAAATACCGACATGTTCTGCTGTGCATGATATAGATGCAGAGTCTGCTCGTCCTGTGACGCATGCTGAAAGATTGTCAGTCGGTCACTAATTTTCCAGGTCACGACTCCAGCAGAAGGCGTCCTGGTCTTCTACCGCCTTCATCATTACGTCGAGCTATTCTTTGGAGTGGTTTCCTATGAAATAGCAATAATCGCCACATAGATCCTACGATATCTATATTCCAGCAGGCTGATCTATCATTACCACCGCCAACATGGATGAAGCAAGGCAACCGCTGCTTCGCCGTATGCGTAAGAAGGCAGTGGCGTGCCACGAACAGATTCCCTACCTCCGCCGCCTACCCGGATCCGCCATCGCCATCATCCTCTTCCTCGTCCTGGTCAACCTCTTAGTCTGGATAGCATGCTCCATCGTCCTCCACTTCCACACCTCCCTGGTCTCAACAGCAGTACTAGCCTACACGCTCGGCCTCCGCCACGCGCTCGACGCAGACCACATCGCCGCGATCGACCTCTGCACCCGCCGTCTAGTAGCTTCAGGCCAACGCCCCGTCACAGTCGGCACTTTCTTCTCCCTGGGCCACAGCACGATCGTCATCGTCACCGCCATCGTTGTCGCCGCGAGCTCTGCAGCTATCAGCGATCGCTTCGACTCATTCTCCGACATAGGCGGCATCATCGGCTCGTCCGTCTCATCCGCTTTCCTCATCATCCTAGGAACCATGAACGGCTACATCCTCTTCAAACTCGTCACCGCTCTCCGCCAAGCCATCCGCAGCCCCATCGGCCACGAGCAAGTCGACTCAGGAAAACTCTTCGTAGGCGGCGGCTGCATGACCGCTCTGCTCCAGCGTCTCTTCCGCCTCATCGACCGACCCTGGAAAATGTACCCTCTCGGTGTGCTCTTCGGCCTAGGCTTCGACACATCGTCCGAAGTCGCCCTGCTGGGCATAAGCTCGATCCAAGCCGCGAAGGGAACCTCGATGTGGCTGATCATGATTTTCCCGATCTTGTTCACGGCCGGGATGTGCCTGCTCGACACCACCGACGGCGCCGCGATGATGAGCCTGTACAGCTCCGCGCGCCTGGCGAGCGATTCGATCGCCGTGCTGTACTACCAAAGCGTTCTGACGGCGATCACGGTTGCTGTGGCGCTCGCGATTGGGACTCTGCAGCTGCTCACTATGATTCTTTCGATACACCCTGAGCTGGACGGACCTTTCTGGCATGGCGTCGAAGTCGCGGGTGATAAGTACGATATCATCGGTGGTTCGATTTGCGGAGCGTTTGTGGTCTTTGGAGGGTTGGCGTTCGTGTGCTATAGGCCTTGGAGGCGCCGTGTTGATCGCTGGCGTATGATCCACGCACCTGCTGTGGAAGGCCAGGGTTTTGCGGATGAAGGGTCTGAGGAGTTGGGGAGTCGAGAAACGTCGGGTGCGAGCCCTGTTGATGCGAAGGGTGGCGCTTCGGTGCATGTTCATGGAGTTGAAGATGGGGACTACGGTACAGCGAGTCGGTCGTGAGAGATGTAAGGTACGATATAGAGTTGAATAAATCTACAGCTCGCACAACTACGTATAGCCGGCAGCTTGTCAAGATTTCAAATTTCTCGTATAGTATGTAGTCGTTGCCTGCCTTCATCGGTGGCTCGACTTTCAACCCGAAAGTAGTCGTCGTAAAGTTCAAAAGATCTATGTAACTCCCTGGACCCACGTGTGGCGTCCATTCCCGTAAAACAAGTTTGACACCCTGGCTATGCCCTTTTTGTCTATCCCTAAATGCAAGGACTCCTCAACCCGAACATCCTGTCCATGGCGCTTTTGTGAGCTTCCAACTCTTGTATGCGCCGCAGCGTCGAAAAAGATTATAAAGAAATACAAATGAAGAAGAAAATCCAGCATCGTGTTGACTGTCGCAGTGTGCATAGAGGTTGTTGAATGTCGACGTCGGAAAGCCAGCCAGCTTGACTTCCTGTCTATGACCTGTCGTGGCTCCTCCTCCTAGACGCACAACGGATGGCGTCGTGGTTGAACAACTGTCTCAAGCTGCCCATTGCGGCACCAGTGGTAGCTTGCGTGCTGTCGCGCCTGAAGTCTTTGTCCATACTAGGCCGTCTGCCCTCACTAACGCTGTTGCGCTCTGCAATTCGTAGTGTTGTCAGAGTGCTGGCGTGGCTCTTGAGGCTGGCATCTTGGCCAATGAGTGTCGGACTAGGTGGCGCGGTAAGAGGAGTGACGAGGTCGATGCTCTTTGTTGTTGATGAGCGGGTAGTGGTGGTATGGCGGTAATGTGAGGCCGTAGTGCCGTATGAACTTGATGGAGAGTGGACGAGGGAGGGAACGTCAATGGTAGTCGAGGCTCGTTTTGTTGAAGGCCTGCGAGGTGTGAGGGTTGTGGAGGTAGGGTAGCCAGGAAGATCGAGCACATGTGAGTCTAAGCTTTCGGGTTGGAAATCATAGTCGTGTTCGAAATAGCCGTGGTCGTGGTGATCGGATGACGTTGTTGAGTTGGAGGAGATCCGGGCGAGGTTGAGTTCTGAAAAAGTCTTCGACAATGGACGGACGACAGTAGGTGACATCTGCGGTAGGATGTTTACAGTGTCATGCTCATGGTAGGCATGTGACTTTGGGCTCATGGGAGGTGAGTGGGGCGGTAGAGGTGTGCATGTTGTGGAGTCTCGTCTACGGCAGCTGAAAGATATTGTTAGATCAAATAGTAGGGCAAAAAATATATCAGATCAGATGACTTACGACTCTGAGCAATATAATAGACTGAAGTTTGGTGTTACGATCTGCCTCTCGCATGTGGCGCTGAAAACAACAGATCAGCTCAGGGTCCGAGGGATTTATTGAAGATCGACAGGAACTTACCAGAACTGCAAGAAACTGGCGGCCATGTCTTCGTTGTCTGTATCGCTCTGCTTCACCACCTCGGTGCTGGATTTTTGTCGACGAAGGCCGACCGAAGGGTTGGCGGTGGTAGAGTTGCGTTTGGCGGATAGCGAGGGTCTGTTAGAGCGAGCGTGGGCAGTCGGGGGCTTGAGGCCATTGGACTGAGAACGCTTGTGAGGGCGGGCGTTCATGGTGAGATATATAAAAATGGCCGAGTGTATGCGCAATAGGCAGTATTGTGGAGAAGAAGGGTGAGTGGTAGAGCACCGGTCCCAAATGGAGGTCCAAGTTCTCGGTTACCCGCGCGATTTGAGAGATAGAGCAGGAATTGACTCGAGGCGGTGACTGGGACGAGTGAATAATGAGCAGGCTCAAAGCGGCGATCGCGATTTATGGTGTGATATTTGGCTCAATGAGCGATATCTGGGAAGGGGATTGCATCAGCTGGCTGTGTCTCACGGTTGACGGGAGCACGACATTGTTATTACATACGGATTTGCAGCGTGAGCAGCACAACACACGGAACGAGCGAGCGCCTATCCTCGGATGATGTGGTGCCAGCAGCAGCCTGGGAGTGTCTAGTGTCTGGTAGTGGCAGATAGCGAGCGATAAGGAGTGCCAGTGGAATGGGAAAGGATGGGTGACAGCGATAAGCAGCACGGATTCGACGCAGGCGGGAAGTCAAACAAAGGCAGTGCCAGAAGATGGTAAAGATGGGCGGATTGCTGGTAGTATTGATCTTTCGAAAAATGCCCCCAGCGGACTCCGAGGATATAATAATAACATTGACTCACGGGTGCTATGATTTTCCACAACGCGTACCTCGATGGCCTTCGCTCCAAGAGGCGAAGGCGTGCGACCAAGGCCGTTGCGCCATTCGGTGATGTGCAAGGCAGATTTGTGGGTCGGCCAGGTCGGAAACCCACATCGCTCTCAGGAACAGGCCACTGCCTCCATGCCTGCACCTCCTCGAGCTCCTGCACGCTGCTCCTCATAGACGAGCCTGCCACGACTGCATAACGCTCCCCCCAATGCCCGTCCTCGCTCTGAGACACGCTCGTCAATCGCCTGCAAACGTGCGAGCACACCGACAGCGCACGCGCTGTGAAGGCCCACCACGCTGCTGCACACCCAAGTCGCTGCCGCCGTGGGAGGCGCCGCGCCGCGATGACGGCGTCGCCCTGGGCATGTCATTCCTCCGCTTCTTCTAGACCACGCATCGACGAGTGCACTTACGACTGGTGTAACACTGTAACTGCGAAACACGTGAATCGCCTGCCTTCCACCGCCGAACGCACCACCTCCAGCCTTGTCCCGCGGTTTTCCTGCGTCCAACTACCCAATCGGGCGCTGCGGAGCCACCATCGTGGGCCCTGTCCAAGGCCGCGCGTGTGGAGTTGAGCAGGAAACGAAGCCCACGGCCCCATCTGCAAAAGATCGAGAACTCTCGGTAAAGACGCGTCCTGCCGCTGCACAGATGTCTACCACCAACCGTTGCGCTCAGGAGGAGATTCTGCGGACTGATACATGATACGATGTATCTTGCTCGAATCAGTATGTGTGTACGAATTGTACCTATCTAATGTACCCCTTGTAAACTGTTGAATTCTTCCGTGGAAAGGTTTTACTCAAGCTTTCCTTTCTCGGAGGAATAGAAGGCATCGAAGAACTTTGAAGCCGGCAGGTAGCGGTGAGTCGATTGATGACGATTTTACAATAAGCCTTGCTATTCTGAGAAAATAATAATGTGCCAACTCTAACCTGCGAAAAGACCACCTGTTGCTATAACATCTGCACATAGGAGGTAAGACACGGTTTCCCACCTTGATGATGGCTTGATGACCCGTCTGACACGCATCATCTGATCACATTCCATCGAGAAGAAAACCTTGTAGTTTTAGCAAACTGTTACAAATGACATCTATCTCAAATGTCACCATCCGGCACGTCGTCTCGTCATCAAAAGCACATCATGCCATCAAGCATCACATTTTCGAGACCTGAGCAAACATTTCCCCCCTCCCCACGCCCCTTGGCAGGACCTCATTCCGTCGTGACGATCACGGTTAGACGGTTCAGCCCGTGTCTCTCGATCTGTTATTATGGAGTACGTCGATCCTTCGCAGGAGAAGGGTGAGAAAAATCGCTCGCCTGACTAAACAAAACATGTACTGTGAGAGGTATTTCGTGTTTCCGCACCAAGCTCTCCACACAAGCTCTTTTACGGCACGCCTCGATGTGCGTGTGCGCGCGTGTGTGTCCTCCTGTGCAGAGACCAGCAGTGACGGCATCGAAAGATTGTGATGTATCTGTACTCGTCCGCATGTGTGCGTGTTTCCAATCGTGCCCGGGCGTGCCGTCGAAGCCGTGCCCTGACAGTCAACGCAGTCGCTTACTGGCCAACACAGCACAGCTGCTGAAACGTTTACTTAGTAACAAGTATACAGTACATTCCAGGCACTGTTGTAAGTACACAACGATCTAGAACGCCATTCTCGTACTCGTGCTCTGCAACCTCAAATGCCGAAGGGTGTCATCATCAATTGCGGCGTAGGACTATCGGAGCAAGGCACTCACTATACATGCGACAGGGCTGTGGGGAGACTATGTGGAGAGCAGAACAAGGCTCAAGTATTGGATTTGTGCGAACATGGGATTCTCACTGGTCGAAGATTACATAAATTCCCACTACTCGCCAAAATCTGCTGCACCGCCTTGCTCACAATCCCAGCTGTGCCAGCATTTCGCGCTCGGCGCAACGCTTCCGATTACGAACCCCAACCTGCTTCGTCTTTCCACTTTTCCCTGATGCCTGACTCCAGCTTTTAGTGCTCCTTGCACGGTCTGGGTCGAGACTCTTTTTCTCAGCCTCAGCTTCGTAACTGGGCTCCAGTTTGCTCTCCAGCTGATCCCGGCTGTCCCGCGACCGTATTTTGAAACAAAGGTCGTGTCTTCCTTGCAAGGTCGTCATACCTCTCGCTCTCCATCGTGAGCCCGAGGCGGTGCATGCCGCGGCGTGTGTGGACAATGCCATCATAGCCGGACTCCGACGCTCTGCGCTCCGGATGTAATAATAAAGCTGGCGTGTATCATGACGCTCCGTCGTATAGTAGTGTAGTGGAGATGGTCGATTCGTGGTCTAGACAAAGAATGACATCTTTCGATCTTTCGTCTCCCACAGGTTGCCGGTAGTCGTTTCATGCTTCTTCTTCTTTTTCATCGTCTTCTGAGTTGTGCTTTCTGGAACAGCCTTGTCGCGTTCGCAGAGCATCAATCATCTCGCCATCAAAGGCTTGGCGCTCTTCCACGGCTCGGTGGCAGCGCGTCTGCAGCGGGCAAGCAGGCTTGCTGCGCGATCTTTCTCGCTCATGTTGAAATCGTCTTCTCGTGGTGCCATTGGGAGAGTGGATGCCAGCACTTCGATGGACAGGTCTGAGCTGGCTGATGATGCGGATGCTGTGCTGAGAGCGCTGGAGCGACGGTTAGGTCGTGGGATGGAGTTGAAACGCATCTTGACTTGTTCGTCTGGTATGCTTGGGTTTCAGTTGGTGAGACGGTGTTTCCTTCCGACTGTGATGTGATGGCACGATGTGTTATTGGCGTGAGTGATGGCTTGTGAGAGGTATTTCGGTATGGTGAGAGATACTGTTCTTTTGGATTTCTGCTGCTGATGGCTATCTTACTATACCAAGTCTGAGAAACAGGAAATACCAGTCATACTTATGTCTCCAGCGCATCCCGGGTGTTCGGAGACAAGGCTACGCGTGTACAACATGCTATCACGCGATTCAAGCTGCTTTGTGCTACGTCCGATCCTAATCACCGAACGTTGCGCAACGAAAAGATAAGCAGCCATGGGCAGCTCGGACGAAAACAAAGGGATACGGCCGCGTCGCCGCCTCGAGTCACCAAAAATCCGCCAAAACCTTCCGCCAGGCCGATCCTTCGCAATGCCGCAAGTTCCGAGCGCGACGCTATTGGTCGGAAAGGGTGCGGATGAGATGTGACGGCTATAAATGGATTTAAGGGAGGAATGTGACGGACGGATTAGCCAGCTTATCACTCATCATCGTTTGGATGGGCGTTTCGATTTTCTTGAGGCTCGCAATCACGAGGCTGCCATGCCTACGCGTACCAACGCTCTCTTGAAGCACTGGATCAACATTTATCGGTCACTGTGGCCCTTCGTGCGCAGTTTCAGTACCAAGCTTCGCGCGGCAACGGACGACGACGTTGAGAAAATGCTTCAAATTTCCATCTTCACAGGTCAAACAGTGGTACAGGAGGTTTCATTGCTTACCTTACTTTAACTTGAGCTTACCTTACTAGCAAAATGGTGCGATCACGATGATGCTTTCCAAGCCGCTCGAGCACATGGTAAGCTGGCCGCGGCACGCAGAGCATGCTACCTCCTACCTAGGCAGAACGAACCCCTCATATGATCGACCATTACCAAGGTAAAGGCAAAAGCACTGCAGCACTGCAGCGCTGCTTCTGCTGAAACATGTCTCCTTTGCGCGCTGTTGCGATCGGAGGAACTAAACCATCGCAGTTTCGTACACAATCGGCAGCTCTAGTAACATGTCTCGCATGCAACAGGTCCAGTCTCAAGGCATCTTCCATGGCCTGCCGGTGTACTCTGAAGACACCACGGGTTTGACAGCGATCATCACAGGTGCAAATGGGATCAGCGGCCACTATATGCTGCGCGTACTCGCACAATCGCCCACACGCTGGAAGAAGATATACTGTCTCTCCCGCCGTCCACCAATCGTACCCGGTGGCCTTCCCAGTAATGCCGAGCACATCCCTCTTGACTTTCTGAAAACCCCAAAAGAAATCGCAGCAACGCTCGAAGAGAAGAATGTCACAGCCGACCATGTCTTCTTCTTCTCGTACGTGCAGCCGCCGCCAAAGCCAGGGCAAGGACTGTGGTCCAACGCCGAGGAAATGGTGCGAGTCAACAGCGAACTCCTAAAAAACTTCCTGGAGGCCTTGCAGCAGGCGGCTATCACTCCACAACGCTTCATGTTACAGACAGGTGCTAAAAAATACGGCGGCCATCTCGGCCCTACCAAAGTGCCACAGGAAGAAAGTGATCCAAGGGTTGAGCTGGAGCCAAACTTCTACTACCCCCAGGAAGACCTTCTGTTCGAGTACAGCAAGGCTACTGGGTGCGGATGGTCCATATGCATGCCTGGGCCGATTACTGGCGCCGTGCCTGACGCGGCCATGAATTATGCCTACCCACTTGCTGTGTTTGCTAGCGTGAGCAAGAGGCTCGGTAGATCGCTAGAGTTCCCTGGTGACGAGGCGAGCTGGCAGATGAATCAAAGCATGAGCTATGCTATGATGAACGCTTACCTCGAAGAATGGAGCGTGCTACAAGGTCCGGCTGATGAGATGTACAACGCCTTCGATGGGAGTGCATTCACATGGGAGGCAGCGTGGCCGAAAGTCGCCAGCTGGTTCGGCATAAAGCCACAAGGTCCGCAAGAAGGTACTGACTACAAGGCAACGGAGACACGGTTCAACCCTCGTGGGTACGGACAGAAAGGTGTCACGAGGAGGAAGTTCACCATGGTCGAGTGGGCGAAGCGCGAGGAGGTTCGGACCGCTTGGAAGGAGATGGCGGCTGAACATGGACTTTCAGTACCCGAGGAGACGGAGCTGGAACGTATTTTTGGCTTCTTGGACGGAACACTTTGTCGGCCTGCGCCATTGTCGTTCAGTCCGGATAAAGCGAGGAAGCTAGGGTGGCATGGGTATGTGGATTCTTGCGATGCCCTGAGAGAGACGTTTGTCGATTTGGCGGAGCTGAAGATGATTCCATCCCTTGATTAGCGAGCATGTTCTGGTCGCGCATGTCTAGTTTATGGCAAGTGGATTCATGTCCAGCTCTTGCACACAAGCTTGCATACAGCCCAGTTGCTTTCCGTCTCGCCAAGGCAAGCATGGCTACATGTATGTCTGTCTCCAGAGTTGACGACATCTTAACACTAGTTATAACAACAATTAGTATAGCTAAATATCATCGAAAATATCATAGCGGTAAGAAAATTGGCATTGCTTTCTACAGTCGATGAAGTGAGTGGAGTAATTTCCAGGGAAGCTGGACATTGACATTGATATCTCAGCGGCGAGCATAGTCATGTACGGACTCTATGCTGATAGTGCTACATCTCGGTACTGTTGGCACAATCGGAGGATAGTCCGGTTGAGATTTACCCTGATCACGATTGAGATCGCTGCAGAACCTCCATCCTTAGGAGGGTATGATCGTTTCGAAAAACGTCGAATCCCTCTGCATTGCATACTATGCTGAGCAACAGTCAGAATGCAATCACAAAAGGTATATACAAGAAGGCTCAACGGCCATAAAGAGGTATAGTTTACTTTGGACCTATCCGAAAGGTGTCCGGGTGATTTCACAATGATTACCTCCGAGCAGTCCGGACACAGCGTGCGAGATCGAGGCAGATCTCGGTATAGCGCCCCACGTACCCACTATTTCCACACTTTATCACCATAATTGCGAGTTTAAACCTCTGACGATCTCGTTGTATTCTGATCTGACGTAGCCTCTCAGCAGCGAGGAGAGGAATCCAGTCCCCGGTTGCTGGATCTGCATCTTGGTATGTCCACAAGACCCATCCCACTTGCCTGCCTTGGGCCATTGCACGCTTTGCCCTGCATACACACTTCTCAATTGGACGTCGAGATGCTATCATCGGCTCCTCACTGGAGTGGGTTGTAACCCGACCATGAACTATCGGGCTCGGAAGGGCCTTTTGTTCTTCAGAGTCGCCCTGTTCTTCATACTAAACATTTCTAGACCTTTTCTCCGCGTCCTTACACACTTTTACATTCTATTCACTATGGCCGACTCCAATAAAGCATTCTACGTCACCAGCGTATCAAACGGTCTCATCCTCGCCAACCAACCAAACTCCAAACCTTCAGGCGTCGTCGCATCGAACCGCGGCGACAAAGGCGACGACGAGAAATGGATCATCGAAGCCGGCGAACAGCCCAATGTGGTAGCTCTGAGGAATGCTTCCAATGGCAAATACCTGCGCGCTGAAGCCGGTAGGAATGGTGGTAAAGCAGGCACGGGCGACAAGCAGTGGTGGAAGATTTCGAGCGATCGAGTGCTTGCGCCTGGAGCTTGTAGTCTCAGTCCGGTGGACTATCCGAATTTCTACCTTAATCACTTCCAGGGCAGAGCTGTTCCGAAGGGACATGTGGGCATGACGGTTCATATGTGGCAATGGGAGGTATGTCTACTTGCTCGATACGATATCATGTTGAAAGCAAACTAATACTGTTATAGGCATCATATCCTCAGTGGTTCTCCTGGTACATGTTCGATACCAATGTCAGCTTCGACCCTCTCGTCTCTGGCACTGATTCGAAAGACACGAAACAGTCGGATACGAAACAACCGGACACAAACCTAGCAGATTTCAATGCTAAGTTGAGAGCGTTGGAAGAACGCGACAGTGCTCTTTCGGAGAAAGAAAAGACTCGTTCTACGGAGTGGGACGATAAGATGAAAGATCTGCAAGACCGACAAGCAAGGTCAGCCAGCGAAGAAGAAGAGCGCACTGCCAGCTACGATCGGAAGCTGAAAGACTTGCAAGATCGCGAAGCCGCGCTATCTCGGCAGGAAGAGGAGGCCAAGTCATCGCAGGACAAGACAAGCGAGGACGACGAGTCGAACGATAGTGAGGCCCAAGCCCAAAGAGAAGCAGAAATTCAACGCAAACTCGACGACCTGAGCTCCGCCGAGCAGAAGCTCGCTTCCGACCGTGCTGCGCTGCAGAACTCGCAAAGCGACCTTGCGAAGAAGGAGAAAGACATTGCCCAACTTCAAAAAGATCTTGAGTCCTCCAAAGCGTCTCAGACACCAAGCTCATCTGCAAATGGCCACACCAATACAGACAAGAACGCCGAGCAGCGTCTCGAGAAAACACAAAAGGACAACGCCAGCCTCGAACAGCGACTGGCAAAACTCGAAGATCAACTTTCAAAGATGGCCAAATCTCCAGGGAAATCATCGGAAGCAAAAACACAAACGAATGGAACAGCAAACGCTGCAAAGCAGAGCAAGACGGATGCCGGTCCGCCGGGTTGTGGCTACAAGCACTATAAGCCGCCGCGTAAGCTCAACCGGAAGCTCATTGGCATGGTGTATGAATAACAACCACGCCATCATATAACTTTTGCAGCTGAATCACATTATGTGTACGAGACTGCGAAGCAAGTAGTCTATCTCTGGGCGTGTAACTAGAGTCGCACAGACTTTAAAGAAATCTGAATGCCAGTGTTATGTATATTTATTGCACCTATTACACCATAAAATCCGTGACACGGCATTTGCACTTGTTTTTGCACAGATTGTCGGACTCTCAACGCTAAGCAAGGCAATTCAGTCCCTATGAGCAGTGGTACTAGCACACTGGCTTCTTGTGATGATAGGCGCCACGCCACGGATAGTATCTCGATGGGCGGCATGCTCCTTGATGTGCTTACTGCAATCATCGCTGGAATCCTCCAATGTTAGATGATTAGATTTCAGACTGTTTTCGACCACCAGAGATCGTTACCGCGCTGCGCACTAGACTTCCATCGTCGTGAACCTTTTGCCGCAAGAGTTTGCTATGTACCACCAATGTCACTGTCATTGGCGAACAGGCGAATAAGCTCACGCTTAGAGTCGCCTGCAGCGTGATCAAACAGCTGCCATCCGTTCTTTGCTATGTCGTCGTTGTAGATATCTCTTGGCTTTCTGAACAAAACAAGATTGGGATCCGACAGAGTCTCTACAGACACAGCCCTATCGATGTAGAAGTGGGAGTTCACACAGACCCGCTTGAGGCATGGTAGGGATCTGTTTTGCAAGAGACGTCGTAGGTCAGCGTCCTGTCTCCCTCTGAGCGCCCGACCATCTTGAGAGCCCTGTTGAACTCCCCATCTGGCATACAAGCTGTCGACCCCGATGATGCTCAAAGACTCGAGACGCTTCAGCAGTGCTTCCAAGATGCACTCGTCGCGCTCGTCAGTATAAAAGGCGGATTCGCTAGCGCGTATAGTGCGTAGATGTTCTATGTCACATAATTGTCGGCCGAATGTATGTTGGGGTAACGCAGAGCTCCGGAAGTATGTTAACTTGCTGTCGTCCAGAACGAGCGTCGAAAGATTTGGTGCATGATTTGCTATCACCGCTGCGATCAGGTCGAATGCGATAAGTTCTTCTGTCTCGATTGAATAATCCCCACTCAATATTTGCGATCCCCAAACGACTTCAAGAACGGTAAGAGATGGGCAGCTTCCCACTATGTTGCCGGTCAGAGCGCCACCCGCAACGTATTCCAAGAGCCGTAAAGTTGTGAGATGCATCAGATGGATCGCGATCAGGGGACGAGTAGGGACAAAGAATACATTATCATGATTCTCGAGAGAGTACCAGAACATGCCCCGCAAGGTCAGTGTCTCCAGAGAGCCTGACTGCAAGATTCGGAATAGCCAAGAATGGTTTCTGCATGGGAAAGAAACTGCTGCGCACAAGCATTGTCCCTCGAAACGGACTGTCATCTTCCTGAGGTTTTGGAATATCTGGCATTGCCTGGTTGTTGAAGCGGACGGACCGGCGCAAACGCCAGGCAATTCCAGAGTCGCGAGCGACAGGGCGTGATCGAGTCGGGAGGACACCGGATACTCGCAGATCGGAGAGATCAAATGCAAGCCTTGTACGTTGCGGCACATGAGTAACACCACGGCTAGGAAGTACTCGTATAGCCCCTGCTTCGCCTCTACACCCTGGATTCGTTTGAGACGCGATCCAGGCTGCAAAACGTAGCGAGATCCGTCGACGTGGGAGGTGCGGACTTGTGTTGCTAAAGCCGACTCATCATAAATGCAGTACTCATCGTCAGGACGGCTCAAATCCAGGTAGATGAACCGAAGTGCATCTGCGTATGCCGGGTTTCGATGGAGCGTTTGGAGATACAGCTCGTCTCTGCTATCTCCATCGTTCGTGGCATGCTTTCCGTATTCCAATGATCCGGAGGTGAATGGAAAAACTCGGTACAGTATTGGCCAAGCAATTCGATGGAAGCTTTTCGAGACCAAGCAGATGTTACGGAGCATATGGAGTTTGATGAAGTCTTCTTCAAGCTTCAGTTTGACGTCGTGCCATGGAATGTCACGCGAAGTCAGCTGGAAGTGTTCAAATATCTGTGTCCAAAGCTCTACCGGAAGATGAGGAGTTGGCATAGTTCAGCTCGCGACAACTGTTTAAAGCAATGCACGAAGTGAGCAGCATCCGAAAATGTGGCATTGTAGAATGTTGGCCAAGCTGGAAGAGGACGGCAAGGTCGCATGAAGAGAAGTTGTGGATGTGCTCCGTCCCAAAAATCAAGTTGAACATATGTGTACAACCGTTGCGCATAAATCTGTGACCAAGACACATTCGTCTTTAGTTACCTGGATGTTGAGACTGGCCGTTGAGATATGACACGAGACGTCTAGTCACCTCGAGAGTTAGCATGCTGGTATACTGTAATAGAAAAGACGAAAGACGCTCATGTGCCACTGTGACGCTGTTCGCAACTCTGGATCGTCCTTGTCAAGTTGGCATGTCAAGTAATAAGCTACGTGATTAGGAAATTCACGAAATTAAACGATTGCAGGAACATTTGATGATTCTCCAGTGTAATAGCATATGGGAGTGGTGAATCACGGACTCCACTGTAGCATGGCAAATGTGCAGGATCCCGCTTACATGGACCACGATCCTTTTGAGTCATCCAACTCGCATTTGAGTCAGCTCGCATTGAGTTCTTGCGTGATCCTCGACATATACATGTTTTGCATCGCACATCAGTCGTTACAATACATAAGAGGAGTACGAGAGCCTCCATCAATAAAATTCCGCGTTGCACTTCTCCCATCCGCAACCCTCATCCTCCAATGAACTGCCTCTCACACTCTTAAAAAGCATCCCCAACAACAACAACCACAATGTCCCTCCCCTACCACATCCTCGACGTCTTCACCACAACCCCCTTCCTCGGCAACCCCCTAGCAATCGTAACGCTCTCCCCAAGCAATTCCCTCTCAACCTCCCAAAAACAATCTATCGCCAAAGAATTCAACCTCTCCGAAACAGTCTTCGTCCACGACGCCCAAAACTCCACCGAACGCCACTTCGACATCTTCGGTAAAACTTAGGACAGATACACCAATGGTCGTGAGACATTTGCTAACATTCTCGCAGTATGTCTCACCCCTTCCCATCCGAAAGAACACCAACAGGGGTTCTTCCTTCCTTGTATTAGCGAGCTACCCTTAAGCTCTTGCCGAAACAACTAAGTAATGTTCATAAATGGCGCCGGTGTAACTGACCTAAGTTTTGGACAGACCCCCCGAGCCGAACTCCCCTTCGCCGGCCACCCACCAATCGGCACAGCCGTGCACCTCTACGCCCAAGGCGTCAGCGTCAAAACGCTGATCGCGAAAGCAGGACGTATTGGAATCGAGCAGACGGAGAGTGGGGATTTGAGAGCGGAAGTTCCACATGATGTGCGGTTGCACCAGCGACGTTTACCTTTAACTCTGCCGACGTCGATTTCGAACGACGATACTCTGCAACGAGACATCGCAGAAGCGGAAAATGATGCTCCGCTCTTCAGCATCGTCAACGGCATGACCTTCGCTCTGATCGAATTGCCTTCGCTGGGACACTTGAGCGCCGTGCGCGTCGGCGTTGCTCCAGATTTACCTGTTGAGCTGCTGGACGAGGGCTGGCGCGGAGGCTGGAGCACGAGGCGGTACTACTACGTCGTGCTAAACAGCGAGGAGGGCGAGGATCAAGCGATTTATCGTCTTCGCACGAGGATGGTTAAAACCACGCCTGCGATGGAAGACCCGGCGACGGGGAGCGCGGCGTGTGCGCTGGGCAGTTATTTGAGTTTGTATAGGTCGGCTCCGCAGGAGGTGAGGTTTGAGATCACGCAGGGTGTTGAGATGGGTAGGGAGAGTAATATTCTGGTCGACACGTGTGTTGGGAAGGATGGTGATGGTGCACGGAGGTTGCAGACGGTGCATTTGGGAGGGACGGCTGTGCAGGTTGCTAGTGGTACGATCGCGGTACCGGCCTGAGAATTGTTTATCGTGGCAATGGTTGTTGTAGATACCTGTGTCATAGGGTCAAGTCGTAAGGCTGGCTTGGGGCGGACTGTCGTCGTCTAACAATTGTGTCCCGGTCTCATGATTTCCTTAGTGCGGTATTTGTTGTCTCCTCCCCTTACTCCTCCTCTTCTTCACCCTGGCCATCGAAGCAAAAGAGGGCACCACAATCCTGGTAACACCAACAGAAGCCGTGCTTTTCAAACCTGCAGCGCAAAATGTCAACGAAGTGAAACCAAAGAAATCTTGTGTGTGAAGTGTGGAGCGCCAAAAGTCGTTTCGTGTGAATATGTATCAAGTCTAGAAGTGTAAAATCTCGAAGCGAAAGAAAGCAGATCCCCAAAAAAGGGAAGAAAGTAAATGGGCAAGATAGTACAAGAAAACAAGGTTCGCAGCCGTCCAATTCGTCGAGAACATTCTTTCGATGAAATCGAATCGTGCAGAAAAAGATGCAATGCAAATGTGGAAGGGAGAATCTATCGCTAGTTGTAATAAATGCAAGACATGGAGTCATATGCAGCGTGATAACATGTGGGGTGCGTGGCATGGGCAGAGGGCTTGCTTAGCCACGAGTGGAGGAGTCTCTCGTACTGTAGCTCACGTTCCTGCCGTGTCCTTGGCCCAGGTGTCCACTGCTCAGTCTCGGGGACAGAGACATGGAGCTGTGGCTGGTCGTGCCGCCGTTCATGTTCTTGAGACGGCGGACTTCGGCTTCGAGTTTGCGGCGTTCTTCTTGTTCGGTCTGGAGAGAGGTGTTAGTTTCATCTCTGATCTGTTGGATATGTCATGGAAGGCTTACCCTCAACAAGCGCACGCCTTCGGCACGCGTCTCACGCATCATCTTCTTGAATTCCTGTCGCATGACCATGACACTGGTTGTCTCTCTAGCAGGCAGAGCGCTCGTACGCTCACCAGCAGCTTGACCGCCAGGACTCTTGGTGCCAATCCAGCGAACACGCTCGTCGCTCAATTGGCCCTCGAGTGCCTCACAGCGATCCCTGAGACCATCGATCAGCGAATCAAGCTGGCCGCGCTCGTGCTCCATTTGAAGTGCCTCGCGCGTGAGGTCTTGGAAGTCGACTGTCATAGCTTGCAGTTCTTGCTCCAGAGCAGCGGCGCGCGAGTTGTCGCCGCGCTCGGCACGCAGAGCTGCGAGCTCCGTAGTGATTTCTGCATTGCGCTGAGAGAGCACTTGGATCTCGCTGCCTTGAGCCTCCTTAGCGCGCTCGGCACGTGAGCCGTAAGACGCATCTAGCTCAGCCTTGGCCATAGTGAGCTCGGTGCTGAGGCGCACAACTTCAGACTCGACCTGCTCCATTTCTCTGACTGCAGCTGCGTGCTTCTGCTCTGCTTCGTCGCGAGCGGCGTTGGCGGAGGCAAGCTCGAAGGTCAAATCCGCATGCTTGGCAGAGCCTGATTCCATGTTCCCAACTTGAGCTTCCAGGTCTTGGATCTCTTGCTGCAAGTGACCAGTGTTTTCTTGCTGGGCTTGCAACTGGCGGGCCATTTCCTCGCGCTCTTGGTGCTTGAGCTCTGCGGTGCGTCGAAGCTCGGCAAACTCGTTCTCAACATTGAGTAGCTCGACCTTGAGTTGGTTAACTTCGACTTCTGCTTGCTGGTGATGTGCCATGGCTTTTGCGAGTTCATCTTGCATTTGCTCGCCGGACGCGATGAGCTGTTCGTGCTTCGTGGTAAGCTCTTCGACTTGGCGGTCCTTCTCAGCATCGGACTTGCCGTTGAGTTCGCGCTGTTGCTGGATCTGTCTTCGCAGAATGTCGTGCTGCTCGTTTGCGGCCGAAGCACGGTTGAAGAGATGCTGCACTCTAGAGCTGAAAGCTGGTAGAGAGAAAGAGTCGGTAAGTGGCGAGCGAGGCATCTGATCAGTGCCAGAGAAGCGTCCCTCGTCGACAGGTGGTGTGCGAAGGAGAGACTGTTCCGCCTGCATAATTTCCCAAAGTCCACCGATTGTGGCTTCATATTCGTCAAGCTTCTTTGCATGCGCCGCCGATTTCTCTACGCTGTCCCTTGATGATTCGCCAGCCTCGCGCGCGTCTTGCAGCTCATCCGTGTGGCGACGAAGAAGTTGCTCGATATTAAGGAAGCTCTCCTCCAGATATGCCAGCTGAGGTTGGTAGCCATGTCCAGTCGCTCTGGGAGGCTCTTCCAAGTCGGTGATTGATTGTGCAGCAGGCGAAAGCATCAACGTGTTGTATAGTTGAGTGTTCAAACTCTCCAGCTGCTGCTCAACGTCATTCCTGGTTTGATACGAACTGTCCTGGATACGCGCGTAGTGCTTCTTCGTATCTTGATGTTCATCTTGCAATGCGCGAAGGTTGTTTTCCAGGCGATCGAAATTGGAGTTGAGTCTCGCAGCAGCATCGTCGCCATCTACAGGGCTGTAGTGAGGTTCTGGAGCCATGGAAACTCCGCGTGTTCTGGTAGCCTCACTGATGACATTTCTCAATTGATCGTTGAGATGCTCGAGCCTAGTCTGCATGCTATGAAGCTGCTGCTCGTGCTCCTCCTGTAGCTGTTGCGCATTGGGACGTTTGTGAAGCTTGTTCGTCATGTGCGCAGGCTTGCTAAGCAGAATATCGCGGATCCCATCGAATTCGTCTGGGGAATATACGCTGGCGTCGTCGTCTTCCACTGCACGTGAAGCACTTTGCGTTTCTTCGATCTGTTTGCTTTGTTGCTCCGCCAATACTGCCGCGGTGTGTCGTAGAAGCTTGCGCTCGACCTGCTGTCTGCGATCGAGCAGACTCTTGATTGTCTCGTTCAGTTCGTCGACCTTGCGGGTGCTTGTAGCCAGCTCGTTCTCGGTTTGACTCAATGCCTTGCCCTCATTGCTCGCGTTACTATCGCTTCTTTGCCTTCCTCCGAGCAAGCTCCTGCGAGCCCGCTTAGGGCTGTCCGGGTGTTGTGGTGAGTCGGCGCGGTTTGAATCATTCGAGTAGAGTCGCTGCAGATTGGTAGCAGCATCCTTGACCTTGCTTTCCAATGCTAGTTTCCGTTGTGCTCCATCTAATCGCGATTGCAATCGCGTAAGCTCCTTCTTCAAATCCTCCACTTCCTCCATGGTCAAGATCGCGAAGGAATTCGAGTCCAGCATTGCCGTCTCATACAACAAATGCCTGCCAACAACATCTTGGTTCTTGTTTCGCACTTTCGTATTGAGAGCCATCGTGAAGGCTGCCGGATCCTCCGGCTGAGATTGGTAGTCGTTGCGGTTGAAGGCGGAGGTGTTCAGGGCGGCTGGCTGAGCAGCGGGCTTGTACTCGCTGCTGGAGTTGGAGCGCTGCGGCGTCAACGGATAGGAATCCCACTCTTCATAGCCCTCTCCGTGATATGTGGCCTTCACACTGTGTACCATGTTCTTGTCGTCGGTATTGGCAGGATCGCAGTGCTGCGCCAATGGCTTGTCGGTGATGTTTCTAGCGCGTTTCACTGCTGCTTCTCTCTAAAGATGGCTAAGCACTGGCAGCATAGTCTGGTGAATGGTGTGTAGAGGAAGGCAGTGTCAAGGTGAGCATGAGCAGGAGACCCAAGCTATCCCCGAAGAGATTCCCAAAGTAATTCGCGGCAGGCTCGGGAGGGTGAGCGACGACAGGGATCGGGGGATTTGGAAGAAGTGAGATCTCCACGCGCCGTTGGAGATGGCGCAGAAGGGCTTGAGAATCTTTTGGTATGGCGATAGTAGGAGAGATTCGACGATGCGAGGATGTAGGTGCAGTGGTAGGCACAGGAGAGGCGTCCAAACAGAGCAAGTGAGGATAATCTGGCGACAGACGCGCCGTACAGGGATTATGCTGCAGTGGGAGCGTGGTCGAGGTCGCGAGGATGCAGCTGGGCTGGCTGGGGGAGGCGCATTCGAGCTCAGCAGCCAACCACCGCGCACCGCCCGCCTGCCTCAGTTCAGGGGTCGCTGCAGACAGACCCATGAGTCGCGCTATAAGAGACACACACCCACTAAACACACCGTTGATGAGCCGGTGCGCGGCCGGCGTGTCTTCACGACCACGAGACGAAAATGCCATCATGCACTCAACAGGGACCAAGGGGACATCACACCTCACACGTGTTGTTGTGCTCTAGCGTGACGAGACGAGATCTCCTCCGCCCAGCAAGCCACAACCCGTCTCCTATATTGTCTATACGACAAGCCTTTCCAGTATCCACCCTTGCGGATTGAGGTCCGGTACTCCTCCAACTCGTCTTTCATTAATTGCTCTCGTACTGTGTGCACTACAGGCTGCAGCTGTCAATAGCCTTACTCGACGTCCTTTATGGGCCTTACCTATTGCAAGCATGATGGTGCGCCCTTCACACCACGGATCGCACTATTCGGTACGGAAGCAGGCTAGCTCGTCCTAGTCGTGCTATTTACGGAGCCAATGTCGATATTGCTGCAGATAGGCGAAAGCCTTATATCGTTCGCGGGTCTTCCATTGTGGCACATACCGCTTCTAGGACGTCACGCAGCCTGTCTAAACAATGTACACATCCTTGGACTCTGTTCCTTCACGCTATATCGGAGCACAATCTTGCTCAGCTGTCAGGTTTTGCAGTTGATGTGGAAGACTACAAGTAGTACCCGTTCTGCGTCTTGAATTTCTTCGTTCTTGCATTACCAGTCGCACCATTAATCTCTTCAACATCATCATGAAGCCCATCTCCATTCTTGCACTTGCCGGCCTCGCCGCAGCAGCAGATTATCCAGCCTTCACCGTCCCATACCTTACCACCAACCAGCCTAATGGCGACAAGTACAGCCACTATTGGATCGATTTCAATGTGACCAGCGAGAACGGCGATGCTCTCTCATGGTGCTGGGCGTAAGATTTTTCGAGACTGTGTGCCTTCCATTTCCCACACTGACAATGTTTTCAAGCGGCTGGGGCGACAATCCTGATGCTACGCCTGTCGATACATGGATACCTTGCACCAGCGAAAGAAACAATTTCATCTACACCGACACAGCCTTCAAGCTCACTCAGAAACTCCAGATTGGAGACTTTTACTTCGTCCTGAAGCAGAACTTCACAGAGACCATGTTCGTTCTCCCAACCAACGCCAGTATCGCCACACTGTAGAATCAAACTAATAATCATCAGCAACGGCACCTCCACCCAAATGATCACCACCACAGACCCCTACCACATCTCCAACACCACCGCCGGCTTCCCCTACAACTGCACCATCGACCCCTTCATGAACCCCTGGAACATCCACGCCTCCGGCGTCTGCGAAACAACCGCACCCCTCACCATCCCCGTCTCCAACGCCTCCCCAGCCTGCGAACACGCCAAAACCGTCTCCCTCTCCTTCCCCATCAACGTCCGCACCGAGTGGGGCGACAGCATCTACATCGTCGGCTCCATCCCCGAGCTCGGCAACTGGGACTTGTCGCGCGCGGTGCCGCTGAATGCCGACAAGTACACTTCGGAGCCTGGTGGACAGATCTGGACGGGTGGCGACGTGAAGGTTAAGGCGGGCACGACGTTTGAGTGGAAGGCTGTGCAGAAGAACAGGGATGGGAGCTGGACGTGGGAGTGTGGTGACAACTGGGTGGCGACTGTGAATGAATTTACTTGTGGGGAGCAGACGATTGGAGCCAACCCGACTTGGATGGGGTGTGCGAACCACTAGAGGGTGGACGGGGTTTGGCGATGTGGTTTGAGGTGGAGAGCTATGTAAGGGAGGAGATGATAGATACGATGGCGAAGAAAGGCGAGGACGCGCCTTATATTGACGGATAGACCAGAATTAGATGTAATAACGACTAGATGACCAAGACTCTTGCTAACCATTCGCGTAAGACTTCACGTGCGATGGCCTTATCCTTTGCACTTAACCTTAAGCTTGAACGGCTCAACCAGCCGTTCCAACTTCTTGTGAGTCGCCTTCTTCTCATCAATCGGCAACTTCCACTAGCAATCAAACAGATCAGCTTCACCATTCTCCAGCAATAGCGACAGCGATAATGACCCACCTTTGCTTTGAACGTGTGAATGTCATCAACATTAATCGCCTCCCTAAACTCCCACCCCGTCACCACAGTACCAGGGGTTTCGAGGCCGGCTTTGAGCTGCGCCTCTGTGACGTTCCAGTTGTTGCCGTAGAGCGTGTAGATGTCGCGGATGCCGTTTTTGGCTTTTTCGACTTTGCAGTCGGCTTTGGGGTGGCCTTTTGCGCGATGTTTATTGCCTTTGGGCGATGCGAGAGCGGTGGCTGCGAGGAGGAGGAATAGGAGGGCTGGGATGCGGCGGAGCAGCATTGTTGCGGTTTTGGTGGTAGGTGGGGTGGTGGGCTGGGTCTGGTGGTGGAGGGGAGGTGAGGGGGAGGGAGGGAGGGTTTATAGGGATGGTGCGAGGGGTTGTTTTTGGCGACTGCTACGGAAAATCGTGTCTTGGCTCGCCATATTGGGAAATGTTGTATAAGCATTAGATGTTGGGCTTTCAGTTGGTCGAATGTTACCAGGCAATTGTCGTAGTGTGGGTATTACCCAAATGATCATTGGATTGAAGTCAGCTGAATCGACCAATGCCAAGAGGGTAGAGAGAGTACAGTCAGCACCTTCAACAATCTAGGAGGCCTCTCGATGGCGAACAAGATTACCCAATCGCCATACTAACAAACTAATTCCTGAGGTCGATTGGCACTGTCAGAGATGTCTTGAAGACTACATGAAACCTGCTCATGTCTGTGCCCGTGGGCTATGGTGGCGATTGTAGAAGAATCTTAATCTAGCAGAAGGGAGCTGATGAATCGCTCAAAGACGCTCCTCCAAGGCCGCCTTTATCAATTTGGACCATGCTCTTCATCGTCCGGCTTTGGGTACGGGTCGATCTTCATCTTCCACGGCTCAACAAGCTTGGAGAATTTCTTCATAGTATTCTTTTGCTCGTGAATCGGCAGTCTGAACTACACAACAACGATATCAGCATTCGCACAGCGATGATAAGCACATCATACATGCAGCGAGAAAACATGGATCTCACTTTTGCTTCGAACGTCTGAATCCTGTGATCATTGTCTTTGACGCTCGAATTCCACTGCCACGCCGTCAACACGGTGCCGGCGGGGGTATTGATCGCGGCTTTGAGCTCGGCTTCGGTGATGTTCCAGTTGCTGCCGCGTAAGGTGTAGCCATCGCGGACATCTCCTGATTTGATGTCGCAGGCTGCCCATGGTTGGCCGGGACGAGAGTTTTTGTGGGATTTGCGTCCTGCAAGTGCAGTGGTGGCGAAAAGGAGGAAGAGCAGTGCTAGGATTTTCTGCGGAGATGACATGATTGCGGTGTCCACTGGGTGGTGGGACGGGCAGATGAGAGGATGATAGGGACGATAGTGAAGACTGATGATAGGGCGGGAAAACGACACAAGAGATCAAGAGACGCTGCGATTTCTACAATCTTGACATCTGATGGCTGCGAATGGTTGGGTCAGATCATGTTGGCTTAAAGAACGGAATGGTGTAGGTAACGGTATTGAACAGGTGCGTGATGATACTTAGAAGATGCATCAGCATCACGAAAGAGGTGGGCTTTGTCTCTGGGTGAGTTTGATTGGCTGACAATATAGGTCAGGCACTGCGCGAGTGATCATTGGCCCGAAGTCAGCAAGATTGCTCAACTCAAGGGGGCGAGTGCAGTACATATTCATGCGTTAGGAAGTTCTGTGAGATCCATTTCCTATTACCAGAAGCTGCTTGGTAGCTGTAAGAGGTCTTCGCAAGCTGGAAATTCGAAGTAGCAACCAGATCACACCCTACCAGTTCTGTCCATTCCAGGCCACCAAGATATCACTCCACTCAAGACGGTTCCCCTACACAGTATAATGGTAAGGCTTCTTGCCATCAAGAAAGTCCTCACGATCATTAGGCTTCCAATTGCCAATATCGCCCGACTCGTGCGGTTTCCAACACTTGACCTTGAATGGGAACGGCTCAACAAGCTTGCCCAGTTTCTTCCTCGTCGCCCGGATTTCCCTGATCGGCACCTTGAACTAGCAAGCGTATCAGTATGCCATGGCCGATGACGATTTCCATATATGCGAGAAGAGCACATGGATCTCACCTTTGCTTTGAACACTTGGGCACCGTCATCGTCGATGGCTTCTATCCACTCCCACCTTGACAGCACAGTACCTTCAGTGTTGATGGCATCTTTGAAATCGGCTTCGGTGACGTTCCAGTTGCGGCCGCGGAAGTGATAGGTGTCACGGTGGGATTCTTTTTCATGGATGATGCAAGTCGCTTGTGGATGGCCGGGGCGAGACTTTTTGCGACCTTCGACAGCAGTGGCGGCGAAGAGGAGGAAGAGCAGTGATAAGACTCGGCGAAACAGCATGATCGCGGTACGATGGAGACGGAACAGGTGACTGATGAGAAAGCTGTGAGGATGCAGATGCACAAGGCAAAAATAATGGGCGGTTGAAGAGACATTGTCATTCTTTTGTACCTTGAAAGTTCAATGGCTGCCGTTCTTTGGTCAGATTAATTTTGGGCTGTGTGATAGAGCCGGATGTAGATTGAGATGCCCAACGGATATTTGATGACACCCAAGCTCTTCCTCGTGGTGGTCGTGAGAGGAGGGGTCAATCATTGCAAACGACGCGTTGATCGAATATCCCCTTGGAGGTTAATTATGCAAACACCGCATCCGCGGCTCATCGGGCTGAATCAAATATATCGATATTCCAACTACGGTCAGCAACGGAGTGTTATCACTTGGGTCGACGTTAGGAGGTAGCTCTGAAGCAGGAGCGTTGTAAGAAGGGAAAGAGCGAGGGGCCCACTTCGCATTGCCATAAGTCGCTGACCATTTGTCAAAAGTCTCAGTCCGCAAACGCCGCAGTCGCAACCCCACAACTCCATCAATCAACGCGACAAACGCGACACGCTACCAGCACTCTCCACTCGCCAGATTGCACTTCTTCACAAGACAACAACCTATAATGTACATGTAGGTCAAAGACATGGGCTTTCAATAACCCATTGTGTTATTGAACCCACCTCACTCTCCTTGCAAGCATGCTCTCCGTCGTCATCAACCGCTCTGAAGCCGCAAACATGGGCTCGACAGCGAGCAAACTACAGGCCCCACCCAAAGTGAAGCCGCGCACCTACGACGACAACCCCTTGCCAATCCAGCCCTCCGATCATGCGCCGCGCAACGCCACCATTATCAATCGCGTCTTTGAGGGCGGCTCGGTCATTTTCGAGCTTAAGATTGGCGAGACTATCCTTAATGAAGTCGGGCTGGAGGAAGTATTAGACTATGTCTCAGCGTACCACCTGGAAGAGTACGAGAATACACAGTTTCAGGAAGAAGAGCAGTTGCTGAAGATCGCCGAGGAGGAAGACCGCAAATTCAAAGAGGAGCAACACGCGAGGCGGAAAGAGCGGGCGAAGACGAAAGGCACTGTCATTTTCGAAAGCAACAGTGATGAACAAGAAGCTACAGAGGCAAAAGTCGATATTGGCAAGCATGGAAGGGCTAGGCCGTCGTATAAGGGCTTGTACAACGTCTTCAAACAGCGGAGGCAGCGGAGGAAGAGGGATCCAAAGACTGGAGAACTCATTCCGCTTAGCGATGACGATATGGAAGCGGACATGGAACAGCAAGTGTCGTCTTCAGATGATCGATTCGAGAGCAAACCGGACCTTGAACCTCTCTCACTCGACAACTTGCCGAAGCGACGCCGTCGAAAGCGTGATCCAATCACCGGTGAACTCCTCCCTCTAGAACCGCTTGGATCGACTCAGACTCAGCAGAAGAATCAGGACTCCTCAAGACCTGCCACAATTGAGGACCGCCCGCAATCAGTCAAACTAGATCTTCTCGAAAAGCCAAAGCGTGCGCGGCGTCGCAGACATCCTATCACAAATGAGCTCATGCCTCTGGGCTGGATATACGACCCCGACGAAGAGCTACAAAGAAATAGCAGTGGCCTCAAAGTGTCGTCGATGCAAAGTTTGAGCTTATCGAACGAGAGCGAGCCAAAACGCAGGCGCCTAGATCGAATCACATCTTCCGACGAACGATCTAGATCACCTGCAGTTGCACCGTTGTCCGCGTTTGTACGCGGCGATGTGGTCAGTCTGCATGATTCTGACTCGGATGACTCTGCTGGCGACTCCATCGACGTGAGGCCTGCTGCTCCAAAACCGAAACTCCTCAGACGTGGTATTGGTGGCGCTTCAGTGGCACAAACCCTTGTAAAGTCTCAATCGCCTAGCGAATCACCCGAGCCTTCAAGTCTAGCAACACTCCCAGTCCGCGCATCTCCAAGGAAATCGAGTCTCTCTCGCACGCGATCGACCGAATCTAGCTCTCCTATGATACCCCTTCAGGTCGACGGATCAGATTCATCATCAGGAGAAGAATCAGAGGTGGAGAATACAAAAGAAGTTGCCTCTCAACCACAAACGAAGCCGGTGACCAGCATCATGCACCCATCTGCGGCCATGGACGAAGCCTCGTCTGAGTCATCAGAGGAGGACGGAGAGCTATCAGAGGATGAGTACTTTGTCGAGGAGATTCTGGCACATGCCTGGTCAAACCCTGTCACACACCCAGCGCACTTGGGTAAGGAACCTGTGATGCTGTACAACGTCAAATGGGAGGGCTGGCCAGAACCGTCATGGGAGCCGGAGACGAGTTTTGGTAACCTGGACGTGGTGAGGGAATATCAACAGAGAGTTGGGTTGAAGCAGAGTTGAATAGTGGCGGTGGCATAGCAGGGCCTGTCACAACGTTGACGATTGTATCAACTACTAGTATTCCCACTGAAAGCATCGGCGAGCATAGCGAGTGAGAAGAATTCGGGTCACCTGACGACGTGACATTTTGGACAGCATTACATAAGCATCATGTCTTCATTGCTGTTTCATTGGCTCTGAGCACCGCATCATCTGGACGCTTCGTTTGCCTAACATTATGGCAAATATCCCAACAATCGCTTGCTATCATCTTATCTCTCAAGGGTGTCTTCCCACCGGGGATTACGACCATAATGGTACCCAAAAGCCGTGCTCAACTGCCTCGATGCGGACTGCAGCTGGCGAAGGATTTCAGGCCAGATACCACCACACCGCATGTGATCCTCTGCCAATAATGTAGAGTCTGCAGATGGCGCTTCGGGCGTCGCGCTACCCCAAGTCTTGAGCTCTTGGTAGCGATGAAGCCCATGCTTAATCGGGAAGGTGCTGTCTCCATCAAAATCCCCAAAACCCCAATCCTTCAACACTTACTTCCAACAACACCAAGTCAAAAATGTATTAACCATTATTCATAGCCCTCTCTACCAAGACTTTTTGGTCATATTCTTCCATCGTTTGAGCAAGTTTCGCCAGCGCTCTCGCAAAGGTCATCGAAGTTTGGTTTTTGATTGGCTACGATATCGTCTCTCGCCTTGGCTCAGCTCTGCGTCCTTGGCAGCGCACCTTTCGTGTGCTACAAGGTGTCCTGGTATCACTCGGCGCCAATGGTGTACCTGTATGCTACACAACCGAGATCAGCATGTGCTGCTGCTGGCACGCTGCCACCGTGGCAGGGTCTGCTGAGACCGACTGGCGGCGGCTCAAGCTGAAAGTGGAAGCTCGTCGATACGAGTCGCGTGGTGTTTGCACATAAAGGCGTGATCGCCACATACCGGCTGGCCCTTGTCGTTGTTATTGTCGTCGCATTTTTACTGTTACCTTTACGATGTCTTCAGGCGCGGCTCTCGATATCGTGGACGCTGCTACGGCGAATTTCCCCGCTATTGAGAAGGGGTTGAAGGATGAGACTGTTCTTGAGAAGCACGCGGTTGCTTCGAGCTCGGAAGAGCTGGTGGGACCTAATGGCGAGCAGTACCCGACGGAGGAGGAACTTGTCACGCTTCGCAAGGTTTATGGCAAGGTCAACTATGTGAGTTGTAACAATCCGAGACATTTGGCATGTTTTGTTGTGCTAATGCTATTTCTCCTTGACAGATGATCTACGTTATTGGCATCGTCGAGATGTGCGAACGTTTCGCCTACTACGGTACCACTGCTGTTTGTATGTATATTCACAAATTATTCATGCGTATGTCAGAAGTTTACTGATATCGAACAGTCGTCAACTTCATTCAGCAGCCTCTGCCTACCTCTGGGCCTTTCCCGGCAGCTGGTGCCGCAGGCTCAGGTCAGGCTGGTGCTCTGGGCATGGGACAACAAGCATCAACAGGATTGGTCCAATTCAACCAGTTCTTCTCTTATGTGATGCCCATGGTTGGTAAGTGACACGAAAAATCCGACGGCTCAGCTTGAGCAACACTGACTCCATTCTCTAGGCGGCTGGGTTGCCGATGAATACTGGGGCAAGTTCAAGACCATTTACATCGCCATCGGTCTCGCCACTGTCGGCCACTTCCTGATCATCATCGCCGCCATCCCTCAAGTCATGACCAACCAGAGCGGTGCGCTTGGATCATTCATCATCGGCCTGATCTTGTTCGGAAGCGGTGTCGGCTTCTTCAAAGCCTGCATCTCTCCCCTCGTCGCAGAACAGTACGAGCACAGCCACCCGAGAGCATACATCCGTACCGAACCAAGCGGCGAGCGCGTGATCGTCGACCCCGGCATCACCATCTCGCGTGTGTACATGCGCTACTACATGCTCATCAACGTCGGCGCCCTGACTGGACAAATCTCAATGGTCTACGCCGAGAAGTACGTTGGTTTCTGGCTATCGTATCTCTTGCCGACGATCCTGTTCGTCTTCTGCCCGCTTCTCATGATGGCTCTGAACAAGCACTACGTCAAGAAGCCCCCACAAGGAGATGTTCTGGTCAAGGCTTTCAAGGTCTATGGGCTTGCAATGAAGGGAAGATGGTCGTTGAACCCTGTTCGTACTTACAAGAACCTGTCTTCTCCGGACTTGTGGGACGGTGTCAAGCCGAGTAACCTGGCCACAAAGCCCACTTGGATGACCTTTGATGATGCGTGGGTCGATGAAGTGCGACGTGGTGTCAAGGCTTGTCAGGTCTTCTTGTGGTTGCCCATTTTCTGGCTTCCTTATGGTCAGGTAAGATGTCAACGATTCGACGTTCAAGACACATTGACTGATCCTATCAACAGATGACTACCAACTTGGTCTCACAAGCAGCAACAATGGAACTCAATGGCGTGCCAAATGACGTGATCCACAACCTGAACCCGTTCACACTGCTCATGTAAGTGGAAATAATGACACTTGAGCCCAAGCTCCCTAACTGACATCGAAACCCACAGTTTCATCCCCATCTTCGACAAGTTCTTCTACCCCCAACTCGCCCGCATGGGCGTCATCTTCACTCCCCTCAAGAAAATCCAATGCGGCTTCGTCTGCGCCATGCTCAGCATGATCGTCGCCGCCCTGATCCAACACTTCATCTACGCCAAATCCCCCTGCGGCAAGCTCGCCAGCGACTGCGACGTCCCGCCCAACCTCAGCGTCTGGGTGCAAACCCCCGCCTACCTGCTCATCGCCTTCTCAGAAATCTTCGCCTCCATCACGGGTCTCGAGTACGCCTACACCAAAGCACCCAAGAACATGCGCGCGCTCGTGACGGGCGTATTCTGGTTCACGCACGCTTTCTCGTCGGCGATCGCGCAGGCTTTCGTGCCGCTTGCGACGGATCCGTTGTTGGTTTGGCTGTATGTTACGATTGCGATTTTGACGTTCTTTGGATGGATTGCTTTCTGGTGGACGTTCAGGAGTTTGGATGCGGAGAACGATGCGCTTGATAAGTTGCCTGAGGGCGGGTATCTTTCGAACTCGGCTGCGTTGGCGGCGAAGACGGAGGATGCGGAGAGGTCGCAGTCGCGGGCTTAGGTTGCTGTGTGAGTGGGTTTGTTTGGCGTGGAGATGTGGTGAGTCGATGCTTCGAGTTGACTCGCTGGCGGCTCTTCGCTTTACATCTTGATACCTGACTATAGTGGCATCAACACTGCCGGCATACTCATAATATCGCGAGACCGTTTTCGTGTTCGGAAGCCTATTCCTGACAGTAGCGGCATAAATCCTCCTGGGGTGCTCGTGTGCTCCTGCTTGTATCTCAATGGTCAAATAGCAATACGACGTGCCACCTTTGCGGACCTCATTCTGCAGCGCCTGGATGACATTTGCGACCCGGCGACAAACGTCGACTTCTGCAACACGAGTTTTCTCAAGAACTTTTTATCGATTTTGCTCGCTTGACCCTTTCAACTGTTCGGTGTACTATAATATTAAAAGTATCCGGACGCTTTCAACCCGAGGCGAAGGACTCTGGATAAGCAGAGTCCGGCCTGACCAACGAGCAGACTTCAAATGGTCACTAGGGTGGATTTGTACCCTTCACCTGAGAATAAGATCAAGATCGAAAAGGTTGACTTCACTAAGCTATACATGATAGGTCAATTATGGCACTTGGCGCGAAGATAACGGTATTTCCTCACGTCAAGCTGTGGAGGTGAGAATTAATTCATTTAGGTACACAGACCAGACTTGCGCGCTTTCACTTTCACTGCACATGGCTGCCTGTCGGCCCGCATCCTGTTGCGTCACCTGATCTCCTAATACAAAACATTCATCGCCGCAGCAGTTCAAGCAAGAACCATCACCAACACAACCGCACCGGACAAGCGCCCATCTCTGCCAAGATGTCCCACGACGCTATCACCAAGATCAAGAAGTATATGGACCAATGTCGGGAAGATCTTGAGCATATGCTAACGACATGATAGCCTCTTGCCGGAAGCTCTCTTCTCCGATCTCACTATTACATGTGGCGACCAGGAGTGGAAGGTCCACAAGACCATCCTCTGGATCCAGTCTGAGTACTTCCGCAAACTCCTTAGTGGGAAGTTCAAGGTATGAGCAGCTCGTCCAGCGCCACATTACAAGACCCTTGCGGTGTTCTGACATGCCTTTGTCGTGTAGGAAGCAAACGCGACTACCCTCGACCTTTCCGCCGACGATCCGACAGTCCTGGCCGCTCTTATCCACTATTTCTACAACTTCACACTCCGCGAGAACACCAACCCGTCAGCCTGTTCGAACACCTCCTACTTTGTTCACGTGTACGCCATCGCGGACAAGTACGATGTCCCGCACCTCCGCACTCTTGCAAAGCTACGCATTCAGAAGACTTTCAACGGGCAGACCTCGCTGCAAGACCACGCCGACCTCATCGACACCGTCCGCGCTGTGGACGAGTGCTCGCCCCACCGCTTCAGCCTCGGGGGTGAAGATGGGCTGTGGGCGGTCATGTTACCGGTTATGAAAAGCAACATTGTCAGCCTCTTGCAGGATGAGGCGTTCAAGGAGATGCTGCTCGAGCTGCCGTATCTTAACTTTCGCTTGCTTGCGATGCTGGATTCGGCGCCGGCGGCGCCTGAGCGCCCGGCCAAGAAGCCGAAGGTGGAACTCAATGATTACAGTGACGACGAGTCCGACCTCTTCCTAGACCCTCTTCGCCAGCGTTTCGGTCGTGGTCGTACACTCGGGTAGGTTGGGCTGTTGCCTATCGACATAGGCGGTAGAAGTACTCGCCCAAGATGAGTATTCGTGAGCAACAATCGAACGAGCAGAGCAGAACGGGCTGGCTAGTTCGTCTGGTGAATGCTTGAGAGTTAGCACAAGTCGGTGGTACCGACTTTCGAATAGGGCAACTATAGAGTCTAGACCGCAGGGTCGTTCACGCATCGTATGAAGGTACGAATGAAATCTCAAAGTAATCCCAGTACAGGCTTTTCATAATGCTCCCAAAACGTCTCAGACAACGGCTCTCAGTTCCTCGTATCGTTAGAACAGACCATTACTTTGCGCACCTCCTCCTCGACCGCCTTGTATACGGTGTCCGTAGACCTGTCGCTCATCCAGCAGTCCAGATGCCCAAAGCCTGGGAACTCTTTCCTACTGACCGTCTCGCCCCTAGATTTGAGAACCTCGTAAGTCTTCAACGTCGAGGTAGCTTTGAAGACATTATTATCCGCACCCGAGAAAAGAAAGATCGGAAGTCCGCTGAGACGCTCAAGATTGTCATCTGTCACCAGAGGGCGATAGTCGCTATCGAGCACAGTCTGGCGTCTACCACCGCTGGCCAGATGCTCTAAGCATTTGCTAGACATTCCGCCGTATATTTTGTGCTGGTTGCCGTGCGTGGCTTTGTTGAGATTTCGGTGGTCCCAGAGTCTACCAAAAGCCAAGTCGCAGCGGTGGCAGATGGGCGAGTTACATATCTCGTCCCTGGACCCGACTGGGTAGAAGCGGAGCAAGGTGTCTAGCATACTTTGTACGATATTGCCGGAAGCTTGTTCTTTCGATTGGGTGATGGGGAACCAGTCACCTGCAATCAAGCGGTAGAGCCGTGTAAGAGGTGTCCTTGCTTTCAGTTCATTGAGAGGCTGCAAAACCGGGTGCAAGAAAATCTGCGACGCAGTGATACCGGAGATGGCGGACTTGTGTATGGTGCCACTGAGAAGCGCCGAAGCGAGCGCCAATGATCCCACACAGTGTGCGACGACATATGGAGGCAAACAGTGCGTTGAGCGATCCACGTTATAGCGCTCGATCTCCGCCAACGCTGCAGCAATGTCCAGGCGACCATCGTAGCCTGTCCATGAGTGTGCTTTGTCGTCGGAACTGTGATGCTGCTTGCCGAAGCGTGTCGTGATACACCAGCAGCGATAGCCGTTCTGTGTGAAATACTCGACGGCGTTTCGGGTGATGTATGGCGAAGCAAAGATCCAATGCGAGACTCCGGATCCAGGCACGAGCAAGATATCGTGGGCGGTTGATTCATTGTTGCTATGACCTTGAATCGGTTCCCACATTCGCAATGTCGAAGTAACTCCATCGATGGCCCTCAGCTTGATCACAGCCCTGGGCTCAACTTTATCATAGGATTCATGTGCCTCTTGGACAGCGTCATGGTCCTCGGGATATTGAAGAGGAGCGAAGGGCGACAAGAAATGTCTCAACAGCCCACTCGCGAACGTCTTGAAGAAGTGGATCAGGAAAGTTCGTTGGCCATAGATGTCATGGCCGCTGGTGGCCATGGTTCTCATCTGGTCGACAAAGTTGCCAGCACTCAGTCGAAGTACGCCCGAGCCAAGCCTGCGGCCATTCGTGCCTGCGACGTCGAGGAACAGCGTTGTGGTGGCCCGCCATACCTTCGGGATCGATAAAGTGACGGATGGACCGAGCAGCTTCTTTCCCACCATGGGGAATCTCTCGCCGTTCGTGGCAATTGCATCGAATCGATATTCCATTGCGGAAAGATCGGCTCTCGCTTGGTCGGATTCGAAGAGACGGAACACTCCATTGGTGATCAAAAGTTGATCATTACTGATGTGCGGGCAATAGACTGTACCAGATAGATGACCACGGAGTCGACCTTGAGCTGCGTGCTTGTCGCGCGAGATCGCGACATCAACATACAATGTCAGCGGTACACAGCTACCATCGAATGTAATCATGCCCTCCATTTTCTCGGAGAAGGTCACCAAGTGTTCCCTGTGACTGTCTGACAATGTTTTGCTCGTCGCGAGGTCGATATGTAGTCCGGCTTTCTCAGTGAGGAGCTCCACGGATCGCTCTGCAACAGCAGTTATAGTAGCAAGCGGATTCGCAGCAAGCGAGCGGCTGATGACCGAACCATCTACTACACAAAACCCAGCATGAACTTCTCTCCCGTTTCCTATAAAAAGCTCTCCTGTGTGGCTGATAGATCCAGTACGGCCAGTCCCGTCATTTGCAAATCCAAGGCCGCCCAGAGGATGCACAGTGACTTTGCATCCTTGCTCGATGTAAGTGCCACCGAAAGCGTGCGTCATTCTTTTCAACAGAGTCCTAACACGAGCAATGTTCTTCTTCCGTTCCACGCCACGCATGTCGAGTAAAGGCAGGTCGTCTTCCAACGTTATTGATCCGCATGGGGTGTCGTGACCTAGGGCCAAGTACAACTGTGTGCGTCGGAGTGCCGCGGTAAAAGGGTCAAGTATGCTGAGGATCTGTTGCAGACTGCTTGCTAGAGAGATGTAGCTGGGTAGTGTAATGGGCAGTATTGGTTTAGTGATCCGGAAGACAGTATCCATGAAGTGTGGCCAGGAGCCATCTTGCATAACGAAGCTCTGCTCCCAGTTCTCAGTGTCCTGACACTTGACCATGCTGCTGATCGTTGGGCCAGGCTTTTCCAATGGATTGACTTGTCCAAGCTGTGGATCTAGATCGTAGCCAAACGATAGCATGCCTCCATTCCCACTGAGACCCTTTCCGACACGTGTACTTGTCGGTAAGCCTTGGTTTCGACTGCGTAAGACTATTTCTGTTGAACCAATTGAGCCAGCTCCAAGAAAGACGAAACGTTTCGCATGGACCCAGCGCAGCTTTCCCTTGAACGGTCCGAAAGACAGCTTCGATGCATTGTCTCGGAAGAAAACAATGTATCCGCCTCTTGGGTGCTTCCGGACATAGCGCACCTCGCAGCCGCAATAGCTGCAGACCTAGTCAGTCGATGTGCACATCTGTGGAGAATTGAATACATACATCTCAACACCAAAGTTGAAGGCGTCCGCTAGATATGTAGTGAGGACGGTGTTCTTACTGCCATCGTTAAGTCCAACCGAGTCTTGCCCAGTCAGCTTGCTGGCGTTGAGACGCACACCTGCTGCGTTGATCTTCTCACGGAATGCAACAGTCTGTCGCACTGCCTTGAAGTGTTTTCCAAGACCAACCGCATCAGCTTGCTGTTGCAAGACCAGCTGTTTCTGTATGGGTGGCAGATCTTCAGGGTACGTTTCAGGTTGAAGCATGGCTTCCGCACGTTCGAAGTCTGCAGGTTCATGATGAGCGCATATCAGGCTGTGAGCAGGAGACAGATATCATCACATACATTTGTCAAGAACACCAGGCTCACGTAGCTCATTCGGCCATTCTGCGGACTGGAAAACTTGTGGATCTGCCCGTAGGAAAACGTTGGCATTGACGAGACTAGTACCTCCAAGACCTTCAAATGAATGTCAACGATTGCTGACTGTAAGGTCGCTTTTCGAGGCCCTGTACTCACCATTCGCCACGAAAGCATTCGAGTCTCTTCCGCAAATCCACTTGTACAATCCGTTTGCCTTGCCAAAAGTAATCGGCCAAGGCTTGAAGAATCGCGAGCAAAGATGGCCTGTGACTCGAAGTTCCGACAGGACCTGCAGAGCGGAGCTTGGAAACCCTCCATACCAGCATCCGAGTTCCTCAGGCCAGCGCTCTTCACCGCTTTCCAGCACACAGACAGACTGTTTGGGTTGCGCGCGCGCCATTCTACTAGCCGCCACGCCCCCTCCATAGCCGGAGCCAATGACAACGACATCGTAAGATGGCTTTAGATCATGGATCGGTGAGCTGAATTTCCTCACTGTGTTTTTTGTCTTGTTCCCTGAGATTCCGAAGAAGCTGAAAGCTGCTGGAGGTGCAAGCCAACACCATATCAGTGTGCGATAAGCCACTGAAAGGAGCAGAAGTATGCAAGATCGGAGCAGGCCGAAGGAGTTTCTTAGAGTCATTGTTGGAGGACGTCCGACAGCATAGCCGGATGAAGGGTGGCCAAAGAACGGTCTTTGAATCAAGGTAAAAGCATCACGCGTACAATTTGAGGCCGCAGGCTGTCTTTATCAAGAAATATCACCCCTGTCAATCACCCGGTAAGGATATGGTAGACTGCAGTCGGTCAGGCTTCTACATCCGGAAAACCCTTGAGCGCATAGCTGAGCTCTCAGCTGGCTAGTCCAGCGTGGGTGGTTTCAACGCCACTGTGAACGTGCATGTAGGCATCTGTGCGACCACTCTGCATGATAAAAGCGACACAGCCAAAGAGAACGCTATCACAGCCGCAAATCTCTTTGTTGACTTCCATAAGTGCATGCACTCAAATATAATATTGGCGGAGCGAAGGTTCCGGCATGGACGATGAGCAATAGGGCTTTGAGGCTGACACGTTGACAGAGACCAGCTGCGGTCGGCTGCGCGCTCGGACTGCCGGCATCCAGTGCATCGGGTTGTAAGCCAAACCATTCTAGGATCTAATCAGCCCATGCGTCAAAAACAGAAAAGCTGTGGTCGTAAAGAAAGTGGTCCATAGCACTTGATCAGTTGGTGGGCTTGTGGCCTAGCCATGTCAGAGTGGCATGTTGACGTTAGCACGTAGACGTAGATGTGGTGTAAAGGACAAGCAAAATGATAATCGCTGAAAAGCAGTCTATATGTATTTTGTCGTCATGTTCAGCGTAAGTGTCTAACGCGGAGCAAGCTTAATGACAGGGTCAATGACTAGTGGAGTAAAGAAAACGCTAACAAAGAAACAAGGAAGTAGCGGATGTCATTTTATGCCCGCTCAGCCATGACTGGCTCTTCCTGTCCGGACGACATGGATGATTTTTCGCCGGATCTTTCCTTCTCTTCCGTCGTGGCGGCTCTGTTTCGCGAGCCGATTGTCGGCAAGAAGATGCCGGGGTGTGCAACTGTCAAACAGATGGCAGCGATAGCGGTCATCCTGGAAAACAAAGTCAGCTACCATCACTCCAAGGTCACTGTGCATCAATAGGTACTTACATTCCATCGAGCACCATGAACTCGTCTTCTCTGCGCATGAGCTCACCACCCCAGCCACCGGCCATCTCGGGGAGACTGTTGAACGATGTCAGTAGGTGGCTATTGGATGCTGCATTGAACCAAACGTACCGGTAGACACATCGGATGAAGATGGTCAAGAATCCGAATGCTGAGCATGCAAGGTAGAACTTGAATTTGGGATCGCTCAAAGCTCCAGGGGTGCCGAGAGACGCAACATTATTGCGTCTGTTGCGAGACAAGCGGATGAAGAAGTCGAGCGTGATCACCATGCATGTAGCCATTGTCGCGACCTGGAAGGCAATACCGGCCATGATGAGACCGTTTCCGACATCCAGAAGGTTGTCGCCATCGGTAGCTGCAGAGGCAATACCTCCACCGGCAGCTTGTGTCAAGATTGAGACAATATCGCAGCCGATAAAGATCCAGGTGTACCAGCGAGGAGCGAGCTTCGAGCTCTCCCGTCCCAGATGGTTGACGACAGTTTTGATGGTAAGGTAGTATCCAGCAGCGAGGAAGCTTGGTGCCAGAATAAGGCAGCACACCTGCATCTTGAAGCCATTCGAGGACCAGGGGTTCTTGTTCATCATGAGGCGCCCGCCATAGCCTATAGATTCAAGGCCACATCCGATCGCAACAACGATAGCAAACGCGCGAACTTTGGTCTTCCATCCTATAACCAGCTGGGCGAAGAAGCAGATGGCGAATAAAACCAGGAGGAAGACGTTGCCGCCCAGGTTTGGATAGTATCCATAAGTTGTCCACTCAACGGGGCATTCGGGGGTGACCTCCGTGCAGAAACGGCGAGACATGGCGTACGTAGGTTTGGTCTTGGTGATGTGCAAACCTCTCACCTACCTGTGTTGGGAAGAAGCCGCAGTACTTAACGTTGTGAGACGTGAAGACCCGCCTGCCTATATTGATGGAGCTGACTGGCGCCCAGGGCGGGTTCGCGTGCGTCGCCACACCGTGATTAATCCTTCCCCATCGTCGTGCCGTCGAAGAAATCATCGCCTTTCCACGTTCCATGCGCTAATCTCGCATTCCATTGGCTGGCAGGGCATCGCGTAGCCACGCGAGGTGCCGGCGAGCTCGTTTGCACGCGGAAAGATTGATCTCCGGCGCTTGGCCCTCTTCGCGAGGCCCGTAAATAAGCTCGTATCTCGTTTGCTAGACCGCATAGGGCAGTCGATGCGCAATCCCGCTGTCATGGTATCTGCCTTGTTGCTGCCTCACGTCGTATATCGTTTATCGCTACCGCTGGCCGAGAACCCCTTCTACTGCAAAGCTGTGTGCATATAGCCATGCCTAGCCGCCGTGCTCACACGAAATCACGCCTTGGCTGTGTACAGTGCAAGGCGAGACGTGTCAAGGTAGACAGCCAGACCCTAGTTTCAAGCGACTCATGCTCACCATACAGCTATAGTGCGACCAAACTTACCCGACATGTAAAAACTGCATTAGACATGAGAAGACTTGTGTGTACGGCCAGGTCAAACCTAGCACTTCATCAACAACGTCGAATGCTACGACTGGCGAAGCATCAAATTATGGCACAACAAGAGCGGTAGCTACGCCAGCTGGCGGACCAACGTTCGATTCGCTCGACCTCAAACTCATGCATCATTTTTGCACATCTACCGCAGCTACTCTTTCGTCGTCGCCGAAAGCGCAAGAAGTCTGGCGTGATGTCGTGCCCAACTTCGCTTACACCCATCACATGCTCATGCACGGTGTACTGACCTTGTCGGCAAATCACTATGTTAACATGCACAAATCATCATCCGATGCTGTGACTCTGCACGACTATCGCACACGAGCCTTGTATCATCATCAGCTAGGTCTTCAGCTTTTCCGTCAACAAGTGCAGACACCAGGCCAAGACCAGACACATGAGATCTCGCTCACTTTTGCCGCTGTGCTCGGCATGCTCACCTTCGCCGATGCAGACACCGAGCAACAGACGTTGAATTTTGAGGACGCACTCAAGCTTCTCGCCGTTATCCGTGGGAAGCAAGCCCTTTGGCGAGCAGGAAGCGGTCTGCCAGAGTCGAGCATACTTGCGCCAGCATTCTTCGACCCGCCACCACTGGAACGTCAGACGGATTTGAGCAGCACAGCTTTCGCTTTGGCTCAGTTGTATGACAACGCTCAGAATGAAGCCTGCAAAAGAGCCATCACGATATTGAAAGGGGTGGCGGAGAGTCAGTCCAACTCTGAGTTTCGTATGTTGGGGACATGGCCAGCAGCAGTATCAGAAGAATATCTTCATCTGTTGAAAACGAGAGACGGGACTGCTCTGCAGACTTTCGAGCACTATTGCACGATATTGGATTCGATGCGCGGTCTATGGTGGATTGGCGACTTTGGGCAGAAGTTGCGCGTAGCCATAAGAGAAGTGCGTTCGTCAGCTGGGACGCCAGATGGACCAAAATCGGTTGGTGAAGCATAGAGTGTTGGGCACGTAGCAACAAGCACTGCTGCGTTCGAGGGGAGGAAATAAGTCAAAGGACCGGATGGACGTTTTTGATGAGGCACATCGCTCGCTGCAGAGGTGTCGTCTCGCTTGAGTTCGCAGGGCGCCGTAAAGCGTACGGCCTTGGGCCGGCGTGGCGGATGCGCCGAGCAAGTCGCTCCTTCCTCTTGCTTCAGTCCACGAATGCGACTCCTCCTCGAACCCTTTTGGGACATCTCTTCCCCAACAACACCAACAATTCATTTCTGTCAGGGCACTCTTCGAACATATTGCCAGCACAAGACGCATTTCTCGGCACGGCAAGCTATCTCCACGCGACATCTCTCTCCGCAGCTTGTGCATTCGGAGCCATAGGGCGCATGTGAGGCTCTGTTAGACTCCCGTGTCCAAGAGCAGATTGCGCCTTTCCTGCAACAAACAATACAGAACAGCCGGACTCATTGGCCGTACGAGGAAAACATGCCCAAAAAGGAGGTCTACGGAGACGACCAGTGTCGCAATCAGTAACAATCCTTGCAAGTTTCGCTTGATATCGCTTCCAATTGCTGATATGGCTTTAACAAATGTTCAGATTTTACGTCAATACCATCATACCCCTTGCAAGTTTGAGTCCACTCTCATATTGATTATCACCCGCTTTCGATCCGCTACGGCACTTGTGTTTATCGTTCGCTTGAATAGCCGAGGCAACGCCAAGCAGTATTCGGGCAGACCTGGCCTTGGTTCGCATCCTGCGGGCCTGAGTCCGCCTGAGCGACGCCATCTCGCTCTGCCAGCCATCGGAGGGTGCGAAGCAGATACTGGCGAAAAGCCTTGAAGATATCAGTGCTGGAAGACGAGCAGTTCATCGTTGGAGGTTAATCATTTCTTCAATACTGTTGAGATGAGTTGCTGCCAATGACTCGGTGACTTCCGCGGCCACCTCCGCCCCCACGTGTTTTGCCCCAGCAAACGGTGCCGCAGACCTTCAGTTGCGTACAAGACGAATAACCTTCGACCAGAGCTGGATTAACTTCCACCGTTGCACTCTTAAAAACGCAATGAGACAGATCCGCTACAAGCCAAGGCATTCAAATGGTTGGAGGTACAGTACAGTTGTGCTTTGCTGTGATCGGCCATGATCACACTTCACAATTGCGCGAATGAATATCACTGATCGTCGAGTGCGCAGAGCATGCGTATGCGACCACTTCGCTGACGGGTTCACTATTACCCGAAGATGCAAGTACCAGATTTGCGCCTAGACATGCCACCTGATGCTGACCTCGCCGTTGAGGATTTCATTTTACTTGGATATTGACGACGACGGCAATAGTGGAAATACCCATGACTGCCTGCTAGTTCCGTGCTCAATATATGAATCTACGCGATCTAGTGCGCGGACGAGTGACAAGATTCTACCTCGTAACATGTGCATTAAGCGGACCACCGGCGAGCATTCAAGTCGAGGTATATTGCACATCGATCGCCCAAATCCACCGTTGATTGGACGAAAAGACGAAAAATTAGCTAACGCGGCAAGCTATGTAAAGGTAATTGTCAAGCAGGGCCTGGGCAGGCTCAAGACTCTGAGATGTACAGAGCATGTGCGCGGTGCCACACACACAAGCATGGCACTGGTCTGGGCTGACTCGGCCGCGCCGAGGCTCGTAACATTAAACAACGGCAGCAGATGGGTACCAAGTGGCGCGACACAACACTCGAAACGTCCGTTCTGCATACCATGTTACCTATCTCTCCGCGCCATCTGTTGAGAACATGGCACCGACTGGGCATTGCTTCTCTTGAAAGAGGAAAAGTACAGCATAACGATAAGAGACGGCTTCAAGAGAGTGATCAGCACCCGCAAGAGGGCGAAGGCGTTGCTTCTTCTTCTTCCAGGGTAACCTTCAGGCAGACCTTACCGTTTGGAGTCAACCGTCGCCGAAAAGCTGGGCGATAAGAGATTAAATCAGCCACTCACGCGTTGGCTGACAAGGTTCAGATCTAGCCCCGCGCTTGTCTGCCCCAAGGCTCCCCGCAAGCGTGCGCAAGGTGGAGCCAGGGCCTTGGAAGTGAGGCACCTCGACATCTCACCTCTCGCTTCGTCTCCCCCAGCGCGCAGTTAGAGAGCCATACCCTGCCTTGCCTGCTTGCCGCAAGCCTCTCCGTGCGCCTGGTCGTGTGCCTCGAGGCGTCTTGGAAGCCGCGCTAAACGCAACTCAGCCTCGCCGCCCGCACGAGGTCATCGCCAATCGATTCACCGGAGTGCAGGTCCATGTCTTTTCTTTAAAGTCTCTCGTATGCCTCTTCGTCACGTCTAGCTCTTTCTGCTGACTCCCCCCTCGCCTCATTCACTAACCCTCCTCCGATACCTCCACCGCACCGGGCGCGATTCTTCATCATGCCGTTCTGGGAGAAGGGACCTGCCGAAAAGGAATATGCTACGCACTCGCCTGATGGCCACGACGGTCACGACGGCCACGACATCGTCAACATCCAGGATGGCGAGATCGCCGAGAATGCCGACATGCTCCAGCGCCGCTTGAGCAACCGTCAGATCCAACTTATCGCCATCGGTGGTAGCATTGGCACTGCGCTCTTCGTCTCCATTGGTGGCGGCTTGCACTACGGAGGACCTGGCAGCTTGTTCATTGCATACACTATTTACGCCTGCATGCTTGCGTTGGTAAACAACTGCATCGCAGAGATGACTACCCATTACCCGGTCTCTGGTGGCTTTATCCGTCTAGCTGGCCATTTTGTCGATGACGCTCTCGGCACCATGGCTGGCTGGAACTTCTTCATCTATGAGGCACTTTTGATCCCCTTTGAGATTACTGCCCTCACCCTGGTCTTGGGCTTCTGGAGTGACAACATCCCTGGTTGGGCCATTCCTGTGGCCTGTATCGTGAGTTCTAGTATACCACGTGCTTCCACGCCCATCCTCAAGCTGACTTTCCACCTTACAGATTCTCTATGGGTAAGACCTCCCAGCGCAACAGCTCCCATTGCGACTATTACTTTTGCCATTGCGACTCCTCCTACTCCCATTGCGCCTACCGATCCGTGCCCAGCCCATAGCGACAACTTCTTGGCCGGATCATCCTCATCCCACTCGCGCCCTCTCCCCAGAGCCCTTCCCACTGCGCCATTCCCATACGCCTTGACCCTTGCGGCCCTCCCAGCAGTCTCCTTGCCAGCGCCTCAGCAATTTCTTTGAACCAAAAGCCCACGCACAGCCTTGTCCAAGAGCGCCCCAGGAGAGAAAGACAATACTAACTTCACACGCAGTCTCCTCAACATGCTTGCAGTCAGGGCCTATGGCGAAGCCGAGTTCTGGCTTTCTGGCGGCAAGGTCATCTTGATCTTCATGTTGTTCAGCTTCACATTTGTGACAATGGTTGGCGGTAACCCACAAGGAGATGCATACGGGTTCCGTTACTGGAACAACCCTGGCGCTTTCGCTGAGTATCTCTCTTCCGGAAGCCTGGGTCGATTCGAGGGATTCCTGGCATGCATGTGGAGTGCTGCCTTCTGTATCGTCGGACCCGAGTACATCTCAATGGTGGCAGCAGAAGCCAAGCGCCCAAGAATCTACATCAAGAACGCCTTCAAGACGGTCTACTACCGTTTCGGTCTCTTCTTCATCATGGGCGCCCTCTGCGCCGGAATCGTCCTTCCTCACAACGACGAGACCTTGGCGAATGTGCTCGATGCTGGCGAGAAATCTGCTGCCGCCTCGCCCTATGTCATCGCAATGACCAACATGGGAATTTCGGTCCTTCCGCACATTGTCAACGCCCTGATGGTTACCTCAATCTTCAGTGCCGGCAACACATACACCTATTGTGCGACTCGCAGCTTGTACGGACTGGCCCTCGAAGGCCGTGCGCCCAAGGTGTTGCGTTACTGCACCAAGAACGGTGTACCGCTTTACTGCTTCTTCGTGGTTATGTGCTTTCCCTGTCTGTCGTTCATGCAGCTCAGCAACGGATCAAGCAAGGTCTTGGGATGGTTGATCAAGTGAGTTGCCGACGCGCGCCTCGAAGGAATTTTGATGGAAACTAACATCAATCTAGCCTGGTCACCGGTGGTGGCATCATCAACTACATCGTCATGTCGGTCACTTACATCTTCTTCTACCGCGCCTGCAAGGCCCAGGGCGTCGACAGAAAGACCTTCTCATACACTGGATGGTTCCAGCCATACAGTGTAAGTAACCTTCGACTGCTCTAAGCTGGAGACCCAATAGACTGACAATACATTAGGCTTACATTGGACTCGGATGGATGATTTTCATCATCCTCTTCTACGGATACGCCTCATTCAGGCCATGGAGTGTGGAGAACTTCTTCATCTACTACACTATGCTCATTCTTGGTAAGTTTTTATCCTCTGACAAGCTTTGGAGATCATATGACTGATTTGTCCTTGCAGCATTTGTCACCTTCTTCGGTTGGAAGCTGTTGAAGCGCACTAAGCTCAGAGCGCCACACGAGGTCGACCTGATCTGGGAGCGTCCCGCCATCGATGCCTACGAGGAGACCTTCTACGGCCCACCTGTCAGCTTCTGGCGTGAGATGGGCCAGATGATTGGCATCGGCAGAGTCAAGGGTGGCAACGACCCCAGGAGGGGAAGCATTTCAGGTTGAACGCAAGTGACACCGATCAAAAAATTCGAAGCTCGTGATTAAAAGGCAGAGTTCTCACAATGAGTATTACGACGACACATTACGACTTGGGAAAGACACTAGGTGTATATATTGACTTGTATTTGTGCGTATGCCTCTTACACAAAAGTTACTGCTTTGAACCAACTCCATGCTGGATCCTACTTCGCCAACAAAGATTTTCCGCGATTCGTTTGGCAGTTTGTTCCGCAATGGTGACAAACGCTCGTACTTTGTCCAGACCTTCGAGGGAACCTTCTCTACAAATACTCACCAAACTCACGACTAGAGCCATTGGTTGAGCCTAACCCACTTAAACGCAACGCACACGCCGTACGCGTGGCGTGCACGGCAGGCTGGCTCACCGGAAGTAACTTCTGACCGTCTTGAGGCTATCGATGACCTAGTGCGTAAGGTTAAGGTTGAGTCGTTTGAAAGCAACCACGTGCCGAAAGGCTGCTAGGACTACTCAGATGGAGATAGATATCACGACTAATGTTACCCCAAGTGATCAAAGAGTTATTCTGCGCACAGTAAAAAGCGATGGTTATCGATCGGACGAGCTATTGCAATTGCATTTGCAGCATATCTCGACTAGATTGGGTTGACTTCTAATGTGTATGGCCACCTAGGCCTGATTCTCCTTCATTACAGCGAAAAAAGCAAAGATCGTTGACTCCAAACAAACTCTCACCCTATGTATATCTTATAGCGTATAAAGAACATTACAGAGATGTCGTGTTCGCACGAAATATAGAGGAGTGTATTTACCCCAACCCTAAGACGATGAACAGGAACACGTGCCTGGACGGGAGTGTTCACAGCGACCTGTCTGCGTAACTACATGTAGTACTTCTGTTCCTACAAGCGATTATCGAGAGTATAGTGTGTACATGGATGTAATAACGGCCTGATAAATGTCATCCGTCCAGACACTTACAAACAATCGTGGATGTACTACAAATTCCTGAGATCAGAGCAAACGGATGATGGAGAGTTGTCTGCTCTCGCTAGCCACATTTGCCGCAATTGCTCAACGCTTTTATCTCAATTTTCCAACAGTAGACTTGCTTTTGCTGTTGAAATCTACCGGTGGTCGCAGGGCATAATCTGGGCGGAGCACTGGTTCTGGGTACGGAGGTAGCATCAGGCTCGCCGTGATAGCTGACAAAGCAATCCGACTTTGCTCACCTATACACATGTATACATGATACCTGTGGTCATAAAATTCTGCTTGACAGGGAACCATTTAAGTGGATACTCCCTTCAGATATCCCATGTGGGCCTGCAATATGGAGGAGCGGCACGGGGAACAGGGAGCAATCGTGCAGACTTCTAGAAAAGCGGCACGGAGATTGGAGGCGAGGATGCCGAATAAAAAGGAAGGCTCGGCATCCCGAGATGTAGTAGAGCAAGAATATTTTCCTTCGACAAGCCTTAAGCAAGCTCATTCGTTCCTGAAAGCGGCTAGGTTCATGCAATATGAAGCGTGGATATGTTAGGATCTGCCTGATCGAATATGCGATTGCTTTTTGTATATTATGATGATCTTATCGCAGCTTGCGCGTCTGCGGATGTCAAATGCCGGGAGTATCTTGTTTGATCTTTAGGGGAGCTTAAAGATTTGCAAAGCAGCATGCGGTCCTATCAGGTGGATGTGGCGTCGTTTCTGAATAGATAGACTTTGAAATATACGGAGTCGTTGGAATCCAGCTCCCGTGCTATTGTATGTGTTAAGAGACTACAAAGAGTCCAATTTGTGCATTTCATAGTTAGCAAACATGATCATGATTTTGAAAAGCCCATCCTCATGGGAATTCCCTGACGAGCTTCCTCGTACTTTCCGAGTCGCTCTTTCTAGATCCATCCCTTTCAAGCGGTGTACTGTCCTGTTGTACCACGGTCACGACTTGTATACCGTCTCCCTCCTTGCCCATCATCTGTGGCGACCCAGGCCTAATCTGAGTGCCGCCCATACCATCCGAGTCGCCCCGGCCCTCGTATACGTCTGCTTCTCTCTTGCCACGACTGAGAAAGTTCATGCCGATGCTGTCACGCTTCTTCTTCCGCCCTCCTGTCCCCTGCCCATATCCTCCTGAGACTCCTCCTCCGATGGTCATGATGCCGTGACTGTGACCTGTGCCTCGGCTTGAAGAGAACATCTTAGGGAACACACGCATGACGCAGGTCTTGAGTGTGGGTAGGCAGGAGCAGATGATGCCGATGTTGACTTCGAGGTTACTCCAGAGTGCTGCCATGGGGTTGTCCCAGCTAATGTCTTCCGAGACTGAGACGGCGTAGAGTGATTGTAGTCGCATGAGCGAAACGACACATGTGATGCCACCGAGGCAGAACACAAAAGTGAGGGCCAGCTTTTGCGACTTTGGAAGATTCAACGTCTTGATGACCGGCAGTGGTAGTACAGCCACAGCAATGTCGGTCACGATATTTAGTGCAGCGTTGATGAACCTGGAGGAGAGTCAGCACTTGTATCTAGAGACAAGAGAAGGAACTACTGACCATACGACCAGTCGATTTAAGCATTTTCCTTTTGCGTTCGGATCAATGCTGTGCGTCCAGAAGTAGCTGACAGGTGTGCAGCTGAAGATAGCACTGAAGATGGTCCAGCACGAGTACGCGGTGATGAATGCGATCAATCCGTAGTTCACCCTCCGGAAAGCCTCCTGTGGGAAGATGCGAAGGTATTGCAACAGGATGGCCAGCTTCGCGCAGTACAGAGCAGAGTAGTATGTCCATAGACTGACCCAGAACCATCTGTTTGTCCATAGGAGGTCGTGAGCGGTGAGTGTGGCCTGATGCCTTCCCATACCATATTTGACTGCCACGCATCAGTCCCGGTCTCTCTGTAGAGCGTTTACGAAGAGAACAAACAAACCTTGTGCACACATGGTAGTTGTTAGAGCTACTGCCAGAACCTATGTCACGAGTCAGTGGTAGTCGTAAGTGCTGCGGTGGAGTACATACTGTTGCGATAGCAATGAAGATATCGTCAACTCCGCCCATTTTGTTAAGGACGAATCTCGTGTAGAGCCTCATGATAGTGCAAAAGGCAGCCACGATTGTGAACGAGATCGTAACGCCTGCGACAGCATCTCCGCTGGTGTGGCCGCCAGTAGCCATCGCATCGAGTGGTCGAATAGATCCGGTTGTGGTGATATGCTGGTCGTGAAACAGAAGTGGAAGACAGAAACTCGAAACCCCGGTGGCGGAGTTGCAGACATGCAGGAGGAGTGTGATCAGTGATAGCCCATCAGCCCATGAGCCCATGAGCCCATCAAACCCTCAGATCACGGTTCAGCCACAAGCTAAGGGAATATAGTGCCCATCATTACAAGGGCTGATCGTCGCCTTGCTCGCTTGGTAAGGGTAGTCATCCTTGTGACACGCAACGGTTGAAACAATGCAGGGTTATGAGCAGTGTAAGCGACCCTTGTAGGCCTCGGATGCACCTGTTCCTGCAGCCCAGAAGACGCTATCGGATGATCCGATATCCCAGGTCAACGGATCCCTGAGTAGGGCATGAGAGGGTTTGGACAGCCCTTTGAGCCCTCAAAAGGTCAGGATCAAGCATCTTGCTTGCACCAAGAATGATCCAACATCAGCAGCAACGCGTCAGCGCAGCTCGCCATATAGCACGCTCGCTTCAGTCTGCATGCCATTTCGGTAATGCAGCTTACAGCATATTGTGCAGACATCGACTCTGCAACCGCGCGAATCACGGAGTATGCAATGCAGAGGAAGGTCCACCACAACTCCGCACTGCACAAGGAGACGCCGAGCCGATCCCTAGACGGACAACAGACCGGTCATCGCAGGATTCCTGTTCCCGCTTAAGCAGGCACACCAACAAGAAGATGACGATATTATTCGTTATGGTAAAATGATAGTCTGCACATACGGGAGGCGGTCTGCTGTTCCCCGATCGTTCGCTCATGCGGTGGCCATGCACGGCCCCCATCACTCCTGCCCGAAGTCTGTGCCTTGGAGAAACGCAGCCGTGTACCCGGTAGTCTGCGTCCGATTCCGCGATTGCGCAACCATTCGGTCGTTGCGGAATTGTACGCGGTTCTGAATGTGACTCGTGAGGGTGAATTCATCCCCTACCTTATATTCTTCTAATGAACTCCCCATAGAACATCTCAAGGTTGTGCATTTCCGGTCCAGGCACCACTTCAGGAGAAATGCGTCGAAGGAACAGACAAGGTCTGGAATAAGGTGCACAATTCGTATTGGGCTGAGAACCTTCAATAACAATCCTGGTGCATTAACCACAATTGGGTTGAGTACTGCATGTGAAGAGACGTGCCACTGTGGCACGGCAGTTACATTCGCTGGCTTTGTTTGCGTCGTGCAAAGCCGATAGTTTCACCTCTATCCTTCCAGAACAACCTCCGTCCCTCTCTCGAAGCGAACCACCAGAACGAACAAACGGTGTGTCAAACTCTCCCCAAAGAAATATGGAACTCACTGTACGAGGGCCACGTGCCCTGCACGCGCACACGAGGGCAAGATTTGGCACGTTTCAGGGTAAAAAGCATATTGGCGTGGCGGCACAGAGGGCTTCACAACTTCACAAGCGACATGAGTTTAATCATACCAATGACGTGCCGTGCAGATCAGGCTAAAGCGGTGGAGGAGCTGTTCCAAGCCAATACTAATACATTTTGATTTTCCCTCACCAGGCTCTGGAACTTTGAGTGATATGCACGGGAGGAGAGCTGGTGAGCTTCATCATTGCAGCATTTGATCCCGCCTTGGTGTTGTGGAAAGTTTAAAACCACACACTTTGCTACAGTCTGCGACAACTCAAAAGGTCGTATCGAGTGGTCTCGAACGAGCATGGGACTCCATGCCTGCTCGTACACAGAGTTTTAGTTTCTCCTTGCACTTGACAAGCACGACAGATTTCGAACGAACTTTGGACTCCATGTCTGTTCGTACAAAGAGTTTTTGGGTGCACTGGACAGGACAGACACGACGAGATGTCGTTCCAAATAACGTACTCAACCACCAAATGCATAGCACCACCAAATGCATAGAGTCTTCGCGCTCTACCTTAGACAGGCAAGTGTCTCTTCCTGCCTACTGCATGCTTTTCATGCTTGTTGTAGGCGTTGTCACGGTACGTGATTTCGCCGTGTATATACAAGACCTCAAGGCACTATGCATTGGGTGGTTGTACCCCGGACTTATGCGTTCGGTGGCAAGGGTGGTTGAGTACGTCAAATCATTTCGTCTATCATAGGCCATGCCATTGCAAATCCTCCAACAATCCTAGTCAACGCCTCGCTAAAGAACTCAATGTTTCCTCCAAAAAGGTAATCTAGAACTGGCACCTTCTCCGCTGCGCTCAGCTTAAATCAAACCCAGCCCCGCTGTTCACAGCATACAGCAGCTTGTCCCTCAGCGCCTTCTCGCTCTTGTACATCGGCAGCTTCAGAAGGTTCACGCAAGTGCTGGCCGTCGGAATCCGACCCTCATCACTGCTGCTGTCCCTGATGGAGAATCTTGGGTTCAAATTGCTGAAACCAAGCAGCGGTCCGCGCGGCGTGCTCGTCACGAACTTGAGCACTTTGCGCCTGTCCGCGTCGGGAAGCGACTCCATGACTTTCCAGAAATGGCGCACGCTGGGATGTTCAAGACCGTCGTCGCCGATCACGTAGACGCCGCCGTATTGCGTGTTGCGGCGCAGATCGTTGACATCGATACCAGCCTGTGCACCGCCGATGAGAGTTTGCAGCTCGGCTTGGTTGAACATGGAGAGCCAGCTGGGTTGCACGATGGAGGAGAGACCTTTGAGGAAAGCGCTGGTCTGGGGCGCGCTTTGGCCCTGTAGTCGATACCAGCTCATGCGATTGAGGTAGATGAGGCGGTTCTCGTTGGTTACGGGCGTCTCGGCACCGTTCGGGATAAGCTCCCGCTCGATGACTTGTTTCTTGTCCGAGGGCCCGACCAAGTCGTCGATGGTGAAGGTGAGGCCATAGTCGCTAGCATCCGCTGCCGATTTGACGTCCAGGAGACCTTTGTAGAGGGCCTCATCGAAGTCCCGAAGGTCGTTGATGTTAGCTCTGTAGCCCGATTCGCCAGGCGCGGAGCCGTGACCTCCTGTCAACGCCCACTTCTTGAGGAAGAAGCCTGCAAATGAAACGTCGACCAGAATCTCTTCGTACAGACATTTTCCGATGATGCGGCCGAGGAACTCGAACTTGCGCAACATCTCTCTGAGTTGCTTGTTGACATCGGGAGCACTTAGGCCCAAAGACTGCAGGGCTACACGGGCGTCGTCCAGCGCCGTGGGATTGGGAAAGAGCAGATGCTTTTCGTTCTCGATGAAGTACTTCTCCAGGCCACCATTGGCAGGGTCAAATGCTTGATTAATAACCGATGTCAGGAACTCTTTTGTCACGCCGCCGCCATCGATACCAGCTTCTTGCAGCCCAAACTCGTCGAGGAACGTGATCTGTATGGGCTCTTTGAGGTCCGTGCCGAGGTCATAGAACGCCTGGTACGCGTCTTCGAACTCGCTCTTGCGCTTGATCTGCGCGTGGTGACGGGCGAGCATGTTGCGACCTGGGTCTTGTGGGGCAAACATCATGTTCGCTCTCCATGTGTCCGGGTCCACCAGTCCGTTTCGCCTCTTAGTCTGATCAAGGTGCACGAAATGACGGAAGATCTCAACTCGAGTAGGGAAGGGGATGAAGAATGGCATGTTCTGCAGGATCTCAAGCCTCGGCGCAACAGACTCCAGGTAACGGCGGCGAGTTGCTTTGCGCTGCGCACGAGCGCGAGCCTCTTGGCTGCGGCGATAACCTGATGGTCCCCGAGGAGTTATTTCGAACATATCGTCGTCTGACTCATCGTCTTCCTTGTCTTCTTCTTCCTGTTCAGCAAGGCGATGTCTGTTTTCTTCTTCCGCCACAACACCAGGTATGAAGGCTGTCATATCGAATCGTGAAGTCATGAGCCAGTGGTTGGCTGGTAGGAAATTACGACGGCTGTCTCGTTCGTAGATGGATCGTAGGAGAGCAGTGGCAATGCCCTTCAAATAGTCGGCAGTCATGCCCGGCATACCAGCCAAGGTGAGTGGCTTGACATCAACCTCAGCAACGGGCTCAGGGTCTGCGCGACCACCAAAGTGCGAGCTCAGGCTTCCCGTATCACGAGCAGCCGGCGCCGAGTGCTCGTTCAGCTCGGAGGAATTGAAGTACAGCGTGAATCCCAAATTCTTGAGGAAAGTGACAAGAATCGCCACGTCTTCAATTGGAATAGCACTTTGCGGCCCTCCGACCAACTTGCCCATGAATTCCTCGTCGTCCATGATTTTTAGAAGGAAAGTGTACAGTTCGAGGAAAACTAGGATGACAGTCCAGTCATCTCTCTGCGATAACGCGTTTGATGAGCGAAGTAGTGGAACTACGGCCCGGGAATCCTTGGTGACTGTTGTGAATACTGATGACACCTTTGCGGCGTTCCAGAAGAATCGTGTTGCAGGGATATCGTGTGGTTTGGTCGGGCCAAGGTATAACCACATGCGGATGTCGTCTGCCTGACGAGGGAAGCATCGGAGCAGTGTAAGGGCGTAATTTGCATACACTTGGGCGTTTGACGTCTCGCCATCCCCATAGCCTTCCTCAGCACGATTGTTGCGGACGAGCAGATTGCGAACACTCTCCTGATTCACAAGTGAACTCGTTTGCTCAAATAGGTATGTGTTGAGGGGCAGGTCGGCTGTAGTCTTTGCGAGAACGCTGCGATCGAATGCAACGTTTTCCATGTCGAGAGGAGTGCCTTCGAAGTCGACCTCGTCCGCGAGTGATCCAAGAAGTCTTGCAATTGTCGTTGTTATCCCGGCACGTGAGCGGCCACAGAGGAAGTTGAGGTTGCCGAGTAACCATAAGCGACTCCGCGTACTCCACTGGAGGTCTTGTGCTTGTGAGAGCGCATGTATCAACGATGGTCGATGCACAGCTGACTTCAGCAAGGAAAGCATTTGTTGGCTGAGTGGATGTCCTAACAGTACGGCGATGCCAGCGTATCCTCCTTCTGTGCCAAGAGGCGCAATAAGTGCATTCTGCAGCGCATCCTCAGGAGGGTCGTTCAGCGAAGTTAGGGTCTCATAGTATGCCAATGCATCCGCCTTATTCATTTCAGTCGACCGCTTCAAAGGATTCGCCGCAAATGCTAGCACGTTCAAGATGGTACGATATGATTCCTGGTCTTCACTGTGTCCTTTTGTCCGTAGCGCTGCTAAGCACGCTCGCCGTAGCTTTGCGTAAGCCTGTGGCCATGGTCCCTCGCCGCATGCCGTATTCTCAGAGGTTGCTATCTGCTTCATGCCATACCAGCCAAGCCTGTTGATATCCGATGGCTCCTTGCTCGGCGAATAGAATAGCAAGAGCCGGTTCAGTTGTGATAGCGACTCTTCAGCTGATGCATAGACACCTCCAGAGCGAGGCTGCTCTTCCGCGGCATCCCATATCTCGCGCCATGACTTGAAGGCCCTCCGCCGTGCCCGGTGTCCACGCCACACCCGCTGTATCTGTCCAGAAGCCTGTATCTTTTCTCTTTGCAGTTGTCGTTGTAGTCGTTCATGCTGGGCAGAGGCGATCGTTGACTGAGGCCCGGCATTCTGGCTGGCTGCAGCGAACGGATTCGACGGTCGTCCGGATAGGTTCACCTGGCGCGGACGGCGCGACTGCCCGGTGAAGGACTGATACATGTCGTAGAGAGATTATGTGTGTGGTGTACTTGACAAGAAAGCGTGGCAGTAACACACTCACAGTTCAGGTACATGGATGGCTGCGTTGCGGCTTACAAAGGCCGAGAGTCGTGGCGTCGACTACGATGACGAACTGCCGCCAGTCAAGCCTCCCGTCCAAGGTCCAGCTTCCTTCCACGCGAGCCACGCCAACACAAATACATTAAGTTGCCGCGCGCATTATTCAGACAGACAACCTCACTTGCTCTTCCGACCTCACTTGTGTCTGTCAGCAGCTTTTTGCACGCAATATTTAGGATAAATCCTCAGTGAACGTCCTCAGCACTGCTGCACGAGAGAGGAACCACTACTCCGCCCCTGTCATCGCCACCAGCGTGTCTGGTCTGGCCTGTTCCACCGCGCCGGTATCATCACTCCTGCTGGAGCCCATCATTTGCCGTGCTCGATATCAACATGCTCCACTCAAGGGAACGCGACATCTCGCGAGGCCATGGACTTGCTTTTACCGGCCTGCCATCCGTTCTAGGTCCCCAGACAGTCATAACGTGGTGTCTTACGCCAGCCGATCTGCCTTCGCGAGCTGCTACTCCTCAACTATAACTCTGACTGTATTTCGCTACATCCTACCGACCCGCAATTGTAGCCGTGCCACCTTGGCCCCTCGTCTTATCGATCGCACTCCGCCGAAGACTTGTCATACCCCAAACTAATGCGACCCAGTGGCAACCGTCGTGCGTCTGTCTCCGCCAAAACGACACCTGACCGCCATCACTGCAACGTCAAGTGAGGGGAAGTACAGTAAGCCCTCACTCGGTCGACAACAGGGCGCGTTATTTCGAAGATCTCCAAATGTTTCTCGACCTGCCAGAGGCGTTTTTGCAAAATGCAAAGTATAAACGGCTGCAGACGGCCTACCCTATCTTGGCGTGTCCTCCCGACGTTCGCCGCCGCTGAGTCTTCATGCAGGGTTCGTGCACGATTTTCAACAGGCCCAACCACAATTGGCGCGCCAGCAAATGTCACTCCAATAGCCGAGTGCCCGTCGTGTACTTATATTCGATGGCATCTTCTGTCCTTGCGCACATTTGGCCGGTAAGCGGGTGGAGTCTTTACACACGCCACGAGCGACCTTTTACGTGATATTACGTCTACCTCCGCGATTCACTGCAAACCTTGTTCCTTCGAAACGTCTGAGCTGTAGCGTCATTATTCGAATCTTCAGACAGGCACGCGACCTCACACGACATGGCCGACTCTGAGAAGAAGCCCTCTTACAGCGTAGGAAACCAAGGCGCGCCGTTCGTCGACGGCAGCTCAATGTCTGGAAGCCACAGCAATGATGTCGAGAAGGGCACCACAGAGCAGCTGCAGCGCCGTCTGCAGTCGCGCCATCTGCAGATGATTGCCATTGGTGGTACAATTGGTACAGGTCTGGTGTGTATAAATCTAATCCATTGATGGTTCGCAAGAGCATTTCAATTGCACCGGCCACAACACGACGCTGACCTAATGGCAGTTCATTGGTTCTGGAGGTGCCCTCGCGACTGCTGGCCCGGCCGGCGCACTCATTGCTTATGCATTTGTTGGAACTCTGGTATACTCGGTCATGGTAGCCATGGGAGAGATGGCCACATTCATTCCTGTCTCTGGAGCCTTCACCGCATACGCCAGCCGATTCGTGGATAAGAGTCTGGGATTCTCAATGGGATGGATATACTGGTTCTCGTGGGCAATCACATTTGCGCTCGAGTTGACTGCGACTGGATTGATCATCCAATACTGGGTCCCTGATATCAACATCGGCATCTTTATTGGCATCTTCTTCGTCGTCATTACCGCGCTCAACTTCATGCCTGTGTCAATCTACGGAGAGGTGGAATTCTGGTTCGCTAGCATCAAGGTTATTACCGTCATCGGTTTCTTGATTTTCGGCATTTGCATCAACGCAGGCGCAGGGAAGGAAGGCTACTTGGGATTCAAGTACTGGAACCACCCTGGAGCTTTCCAACCCCATCTTACCGACGCAAGCAGCATCCTTGCAAACAACATTCCCCTTGCCAAATTCGTTGGTTTCTGGGCTGTCTTGATTCAGGCTGGTTTCTCTTACCAGGGTACTGAGTTGGTCGGTATTGCTGCTGGAGAAACCGAGAACCCGCGCAAGAACGTCCCTAAGGCTATCAAGCAGACCTTCTGGCGTATTCTGCTGTTCTTCGTTCTCACCATTCTCTTCATCGGCATTCTCATTCCCTCGGACAACCCAAACCTTCTCAACGACACCACAGATGCAAGCAGCTCACCTCTGGTCGTCGCTGCAAACCTCGCGGGTGTCTCTGTCTTGCCCGATATCATCAACGGAGTTCTCTTCACTGTCGTGCTGAGTGCTGCCAACTCAAACGTCTACTCTGGCTCCCGCATCCTGGTCGGTCTCGCAAACGAGGGATCCGCTCCGCGCTTCATGACCAAAGTCAACCGCTGGGGTGTTCCATACTACGCTGTCGCCTTCACCGCTGCATTTGGTCTGCTCGGCTTCCTCAACGAGTCCTCCAACGGTGGCGAAGTCTTCAACTGGTTCGTCAACATCTCCGGTGTCGCCGGTTTCATCTCCTGGACATGTATCGGCATCTCACACATCGCTTTCATGCGCGCTTGCGATGCGCAGGGCATTGTGCGCAGCACTCTTCCTTACGTTGCGCCTCTGCAGCCCTGGTTCACGTGGTACGGCGTCGGCTTCAACACCCTGATCATCTTGACCCAAGGTTTCGAGTCCTTCGTCCCCTGGGACACTTCCAGCTTCTTCACCGCGTACATCAGTTTGATCCTGTTTGTGGTGCTCTACGTCGGCCACAAGGCCTGGACGCGCTGCCCCTTCGTGCCTGCCGCGGAAGCAGATCTCCTGACTGGCCGCAAGGAGGTCGAGGAGATGTATGTGCCCGAGGCGGCGCCCACGACTTTCTGGGGCAAGGTGCTTGCTTGGCTTGGTTAGAGCTGGAGTAAACTGTGCAAAAGGGATTGCAGGTTTGCAATATCAAAAGAATTGCTTTTTTTTCCTTGTCGACATTTTAGCGTGGGGGGCATCATATATATTGTACGATCAGAAGAGATATGAAGACGAAAACTTCCACAGCTATTTGCCTGCTTTCAAGGACAAGGTCCTTTTCTTTCGCTCCAAAAATCTTGACCCTTGCCTCACTTGAACCATCTCCATACCATACGAAACGCTCAAATGTAAAAACCGCCTTAGTTTACCGTTGTTAGAGCACTGCAGGGATGCGAACGTACCTCGTTCGCAGTGAAAAGTGTGCACCAGATTTCGGCCGCTTTTTCGTCGTCTGCAATATAAAAGTGTCACGGGACACTGGTGCCATTCCGTGGATGGAGCAGCGCCGACTCGCGCCGAAAGGTACATATGTGTACGTGGGTATGAGTGCGATGCGACTGTTCGCGCCATAGCTGGTCTATCATTGTGGTTGGTGGCAGGCTCGAAACACTCCTCTGTACGAAGATCACTGTCCGGATCATTTGTAGACACTCATCATTTTTGGTATGGAGGCTTCACCGGGCGTTTGGTTTTGGGAAGAATACTGGCGTATGGCATGGCCTGCGTATCGATCGCGATGAGAGGATGGTCACGACGGGACCGGAAAGTGATTTTGTCTGCTCGCGCGAGACACCAATCACATTTTCGATCACGGAGGAAGAAGTGCAGGCGATCTCGAGGAGGGCGAAGTGGGGACGGTTGTGAGATCTTAGTGTGTAGCAGGAACAATGGTATGAAGTTGTCAACAAGTAGTTTTGTTTTCTTCTGCGGGAGACCCAGCGCTCTCGGTTCTCCAAATTACCACCACATACTGTAGTGTGTCTTTCTCTATGATCGCCGGCACGCAGTCCTGCGTTCACCGGATGCATGCATGCCAAACCCAAAGCTTTTCGGCGTCCTTCCAAAATGCTCCCCTCCGCCGTTCGTTCGTAATGCCAAATGCAAATTGCTTGACGCAATGTTTTATGCTCCCAAAACCAACAACAAGTCCCCGTAAACTCCTTCTAACCCTTGCGCAATAATCGTGTCATGACCTTGGATGGTCTTTATAAAGAAAGTGGTGTGTGTGTGTTTTGTTCCTCTTCGCGCATGCGCGCATTACTCGTGAAATGCTTGGAGCGTCCGCCAAGTATGCGTCGCAGCGTAGCTCATGGTGTAAGAAAAAGGAAAAGAGTGTCGCGTGTAGAAACGACGACGACGACTCTAGTTCCTCATGTCCCAACCGCTCTTGGTAGTGAGGTGGAAGAACTCAGAGGGACTGTGGAAGGAATGCGCGTAAGTAAATGGTTCACGGGCAACGAATATGCGACGGTAGGAGCTTACAGCTTGGGCTTGACACCAACGGCCTTGCCAGCGGCGTCAATGTCGGCGGCGGCGAGAGAGGCGGCGGAGAAGTCAGAGTTGCTGCTGCGCACGGTGTAGGTGGTGGCAGCGCCGGCGGTGACGAGGCCGGCGAGGATGGTTGCGGAGCGGGCGATGGCAGGCATTTTGGGTGAGTTGTGTTTGTGTGAGTTGTTGGTTGTTGGTTGGTGGTTGAATGAGTTGGTGCGGTTGTTTGTGTATGAGAGTGTTTTGGTGGTATGTGCTTGTATGTGGAAGGTGAAGAAGAGGGAGCGGGAGTCAGGAGATGGAGATGAATGGGTTAAAGAGAAAGGGCTGATTCCTACACGTGCAGTGGCCAAGTCTACAAAGTGAATCACGATGGTGTGAGTAAGAGACCAGACTGGGCCAGTCCACCAATCTCCACCAGCCCTGTGTGGGCGAGGCGAAGGGTTGCAAGTGGTTGGGCGGCCCTTGTTGTCAACCAAAATAAAAAAGATTTGAAGAAAGCCTGGCACGCCTTGCATGGCATGCGCTTGCCGCGTGCGCCTCTCACTGCCGGCGCCACCCAACAAATATAGACTTGCTTGCGTCTTCGCGTGAGACAGCCGTATTGGGAGAGACTGCCTTGCACTTGCGCAATATTGGTGCCAGGCCAGCTAAGCGCTATCTTGTTGTAGTGTAATAACAGTGGTTGTGTTTCGTTGGGGAACTGCCAGGCAGACCGAAGACCGGAGTCCGATAGGAGCGAAAGTATGTCATTATTCGCGCGTCGCACGCAACGTGACAAAAAGTTTTTAGCTTCGTTGCAATCAGAGATTGGCGCCGGCCCTAGATCGGCGAGCGTTGAGAGGGTCGCCCAGCTTTGTTTTCAGCCTAATAAGTTCCGTAGGGCTGAGATTTTTAGCAGCGGTGATTGCGGTGTACTGCCGCTAGCGTCTTGCGTTGCAGAGCCAATGGACCCATATAGGTGCATGTACGGATGTATTCATGCGGTGTTTCCATGCAGCTGCAGTGTGGCGGTCGTTACTGCGGTCGTGAAGCAGAGGTGCGTAAATCGCGCGTCCAGGGGAATAGTGTCCTGCAGGTCATCTGCTTTCCTCCTTCCAAATTGGGCCAGTGAGAAGATGAAGATATGGGGAGACATTCGTATTCGTATACGTTGTATAGCAGTCTACTGCATCACAAGTCCTTCCACGCCTCCAGATCGCTCCAGGCCGGCAGGACCATAGGCAGCTGCTCAGGCAATTGATCCGGCCACGTGTTTGCGATGAGCGCCATAAGCTCGTGGTACAGCACCCGATAGCCATCGGGAGTGAGATGGAGGCCTAGGAAACTCAGTCAGCCAGGCTTTCAATACAGCCAGTATCGTTCTTGGAAGACATCCTCACCATCAGAAAAGAACTTCCTCAAAACTGCGTTCTCGTCCGCGGCCTCGCTGCCGGGCAGCGGTGCAGTGCTGTTGGCGTCCCAGCCAGCTTCACGCATCATGGCGCTCCAGACGTCGCACACCTTCATGCTGCGGTCTCTTCCGACTTGCCTCACGGCTTCGGCGTACTTCGACGTCGTCTCGGCTGTGCGGCGGAGACCATTGAAGCCAGGGATGTTGGCACTGTCGGCAGCGCGCAGCATACGCTCGTCGACCGGAGGAGGCGTGATCAGGATGATGCGGAGATCGGGTCGGCCAGTCAGGTGCTTGTGCGAGAGTATGGCGTGCAAGTTGGCGGTGAATGCGTCGAGTGGAACATTTTGCTGTGGGCCTCCTGGGGTGTCTGGGAGGCGAGAGTCGTTGGCGCCTTGGTGGGTGATGATGTTAGTTTGTAGCTTGCTTGGAGACCTGATGACAGGTGGGCATACCCAAGAAGATAGTGAGAAGACGGATGTTCTGCTGCGTCGGATCAGGGATTGCCTGAGCGAGGACCTGGTATTGTCAGTTGCTGGGTGCATCGCTGTCTGGTCCCGTCTGACGAGTCGTGGCATTGGACTGGTACTGTTGATGCAAGCTGTTGAACCAACATACCTTGAGTGCCTGTGCTGTATTGTAGCCACTCAGACCACGGCTATCACATTTGTCAGCTCTTCCCCTCTCGTCACAAAACATGCATGTTCAACGAGCTTGTCATTACTTGATCACATCCAGCCGACGAGCATACTGATCACTCAGCTCGGCACCGAAAGCGAAGCCATTCTGCTGCGAGAACGAGTGCTGAGTGATACTGTCACCGAACAGGACGAATTGATCCATCGCGAGGAGAAATCGGGAGAGAGGCAGGAGATGTGGTTTTATATTATTTGGTAAGGTAACGAGATGATGGGAGTTCAATGTCCAATTCCTCCGTATTTTCCTCGTTTCCGCCTGCTGGAGGCCCACATTTATCAAGGTCGCTGGCGGGCTTGCTTGCTATCCTCGGCTGGAATCGGGATTTGGGCAGCAGCAAACGTACGAACAATCCATATACCGATCAAAGCCGTGGTGTTTCCCTCCAAAGACGGATGAATGGATTGTCGTACGGAGAACGGCAAATATGTTTTCTCTTAACACTCGTAGCACATGCCAACCTCCGTTATGCGCGTAGAATTTTTCCCTTACCGCCAGCGAAAAGGGTAAAAGGATGTGTCGAAACCTAGCGTGACACATCTGACGTCGGCGCGATGGGCAGCAGGCTCGCTCAAGTACCGTGGTACCCTCGGATATCGTGAAGACTCAGGGTTGCGATTGGCGTAGAATGTGAGAGTGTTTCCCTGCATGCAGGCGAGGGAAGCTTGGGATGATGTGCAGGCGCATAGCGCGGGGGTTTTTGCTATTTTGTTATTGTTATTCGAGACATTCCCACGCGGCGTTTGTATAGCGTGACTCGCTCGTGATCACCTGCCTGCGTTTGTATGCACACCACCACGCCGAGTGTGTGCTACTGGCTGCTGTTATGCTTGGTACCACTGTATGTGTTCGTCATCGGTGGCGGCGGGTATCCCGATCGCAGTGATAGGAGGTATTTCGGTTGCCGAGTCGCGCGCTCGAGCAACACAGTGCAAGTATGTCAAAGGTGGGACCTATATAACGTGCTAAGGCAAGGAGCAGTCAGTGATTCGGCCGTGCTATCGCCGTGTTAATGCCACCATCGTCTTCGCCCTCTCCTGTCCCGTCGTGCCGTCCTATCCTGCCTGCTCTATCATTCACTACGAGTCAGCCTCCAGGCACTCATATCGGTGTGCCGGCCTGACTACGGCCTCCACAGCTCCTACACACTCCCCGTGGGGGACTGCTGATGTGACCGAATAAGGGCCCTACCTTGATACCAAGGTGTCCCTACTAGTCTCCCTCTACCCGTGACCAAGTAAATGTCCTCATCCCTCCCCCACCGCCGCCTCATGCTCGCTGTTGTTTCAGCTCCGCCCAGCACTCGCTCGCTCACCTGATCGAGCGTCCTGCAGCCATATACACCGAAGATCTGCTCCGCTAGACTGATAATACCATCCTATTATGCGCCGTGCACTGTCGACAAAGGAGCCTCACCATGCCGAAATCAGTAGCTTCCTATCGCTCCTACACAACCGATCAGCCCTCCCGCGACCACTCCCCTTCCGACGATGAAGAGACCAGAGGCCGCCAGGCAGAAGCCGTGCGCAACGCATACCGCAACGCCCAAACCGGTCTGTCAACTTCACCACTCGCTACTCGAACCCGTCTTGAGGATTCCTACTCGGACCTACGAAGCCCGACGATGACCCGCTCACAACAACTCAGCGAGAGCACTGGCTTGCTGCTCCACCCGGACATGATGGGTAGCGGGTACAGAACCATGCCGACGAGTACGCCCGCTACCCCACGGCGGGGCATCAGTAGGAGGACAAGTTTCGCGAACAGCATGCGGTTGCGAGGACACAGCAGACGGAACTCATTTGCAAGAAAAGTCTCAAGAGGGTTAAGAAGCAGCGATGGCATCCCAGAAGCGGACGACGGAACCCACCCGCTGGCTTCTTCATACCGAGACGATAGAGTGTGGTACGATCAGTTTACATCGACGGATTGGGTTCATGACAGTATCGCGGACGCATACCGAGTGAAAGAGCTGAGATCGAGGAAAGATTGGAGAGGAAGACTGGAGGCTCTGTTCGATGGTGCTCAAGGCTGGATCCTTGTGGCTATCATCGGCTGCATCACTGCTGGTATTGCATACTTCATCGATGTCACCGAGTCTGCGATTTTCGATTACAAGACGGGATACTGCTCACATAACTGGCGGTACAGCAAACGAAAGTGCTGTTCGGGAGCCAGCATCTGCGATGAGTGGTGTCGTTGGTCTGGACTCGCACACCGCGAAGGGAACTCGAAGTTGTGGTCCGACTTTGCGGCATACTTCCTCTGGGTGGTTGTGTTGAGTCTGCTCGCTTGCTGGTTGACGTTGCAGACGAAGACGGTCATCAACTCTCCGGTCTCGTTGTCGACACTGGACGAGAATCTAGGTGCAGACCCTCATGGACACGGAAAGACCAGCGAGGACCAAGAGAACGATGCTAATCAGGAGACGCCACTCAGCGAAGCAGCTAAAAAGCCGCCGATGGTGTATTACCCAGCTGCGGGCTCAGGTGTTGCTGAAGTAAAGGTCATTTTGTCTGGCTTCGTCTTGCACGGTTACCTTGGTGTACAGACACTGGTGTTCAAAACGCTAGGCTTGATCCTCAGTGTGGCTTCTGGGCTTTCCATCGGCAAAGAAGGACCATACGTCCATGTCGCAACATGCGTGGGCAACATTGCTTGCCGTCTATTTAGCAAGTATAGCCAGAATGATGGAAAGCGTCGAGAAGTGCTGTCAGCATCGGCTGCTGCTGGTGTGGCTGTAGCTTTCGGTGCACCTATTGGTGGAGTTCTCTTCAGTCTGGAAGAAGTAAGCTACTACTTCCCACCCAAGACGCTGTTCCGCACCTTTTTCTGCTGTATTGCCGCCGCGTTATCACTGCGCTTCCTCGACCCATACGGCACCAGCAAGATCGTCCTCTTCGAAGTGCGCTACATCAATGACTGGCGTTTCTTTGAACTCGCTATCTTCATCCTCCTTGGAATAATGGGTGGTGCAACTGGCGCTTTGTTCATCAAAGCCAGCCGAATCTGGGCAAAGACTTTCCGCCGTATCCCAGCCATCAAGAAGCACCCGATGTTTGAGGTGCTCCTCGTGGCAGTACTGACCGGCCTCATCAGCTTCTGGAACCGGTACACACGGCTTCCTGTGGCAGAGCTTCTGTTTGAACTCTCGTCGCCATGTGACACATTCACAGAAGAGGGTACGAGCCTTTGTCCGACGGCGAGCCGCATACCAGATACCATCTGGTATCTGTGCTGGGCGTTCGTGGTCAAGGCGACTCTTACAACGGTCACATTTGGCATCAAAGTTCCTGCGGGTATCTACGTCCCTTCCATGGTCGTTGGCGGCTTGCTCGGTCGGATCGTAGGACACTCAGTGCAGTGGCTCACTATCACATACCCGGACTTTGGCCTCTTCGCAGACTGCCCTGCGAACGGCAACCCAGAAGCTTGCGTGGTACCCGGCGTCTACGCTCTCGTGGCAGCCGGCGCGACGATGTGCGGCGTTACTCGCCTTTCTGTCACTCTTGCGGTCATTCTATTCGAGCTCACGGGTAGTCTCGAGCACGTACTGCCCTTCTCTCTCGGCGTCCTAATCGCCAAATGGACCGCCGACGCACTCGAGCCAGCAAGTATCTACGACCTCCTCACAGACATGAACTCTTATCCATTCCTCGACTCCAAGGTCCGCCCAGTCTTCACCACCGAGCTCGGCGACATTACCGAAGCTCCCCACCCAAACCACTTCATCGACATCTCCCGCTCCCCTCTCGTCCCCGCCCACCAACTCCGCGTCAAACTCGACCACCTCCACAGAGCCGGCGAGCTCGACGGCGGCCTCCCCATTCTCCGCAACGGCGTCCTAGTCGGCCTCATCCCCGGCCCGGACCTCGAATTCGCCCTCGACGGCCTCGAAGGCGAAACCGCCGCCCTCTGCCTTATGAGCGCGCAAGAAAAATGGTCCGGCCCCGGCCGCGGCGCAGTCCTCACCCTCCCCTCCGCCTCTTCCTCCGAAGACGAAGACGAAGGCGAAGGCGAAGACGAAAGCAACGCGCGCGGCTACTTCGGCAACTCCAGCTCCAGCGCCAACGCTTCCACAGACCCTCTCCTCGCTTCGCAGCGCTTGCGCGATCACATGTCGAAGGACCCGCAGCGCCCGGACCCGGCGGATTTCACGCCTTACATCGATGTGGCGCCTGTGGCGCTGGAGATTTGCTCGCCGATGGATTTGGTGTACGAGTGTTTTGTTAAGTTGGGGCTGAGGTATATTTGTGTGTTGAGGGAGGGGAGGTTTGTGGGGTTGGTGCATAAGAAGGCGTTTGTGAAGTATTGTCGGGAGGTTAACGAGGGGAATCATTGAGTTGAGAAGTTGGTGATGAGTGGAAACGAATTCGCTTTCTATTTTGTTTCGTGATGCATTTGCAGCGTTTATGAGCACATAATTGGGACTTCGATTGCATTTTATTCATGGCGTTTATAATTACTGGGAGATTGAGGAAATGTCTTGGTTCTTTGAACCTGCTTGTGGCTTGCTTTGGGAAACGATGTACTTGTGTCTCTTCTGAAGCATATGATGTGATGTATAACGAATGGAATGTACTTTCGTCCGGACTAGATGGAATGATGTATAAAGAGTAAAACATTCTACGAGTGCCTCTGGTTGCTACACACCGTCTTTGGGAGCCCTGAGAAGAAGCGGACCTCAATCACATATGCCACAGCCATGTGATGACTGTACGTTTTGAACATTGCCAACACCGGCATCTTCGATGGTCTGGACGTCCTTGATACTTTGGTCATATAAGGCTGTCCGTTCCACTGCTTGCCACGATTAGCTTACCAACCGCCCGGAATCCTTGGTGTAAATAAACGTTGATTTGACTGATAGCATGCCACAGGCTCACGATAATCGCATGCTTTGGAGACCACTGACATCAACATCTTCGATTCTCTGAACATCCATGCTTGACCATTCCTCTGCTTGGTCCCGACGCGCTTTGGTGTCTGGGTGGTCGCCGCCCAGGACTTCCGAAGATGCCGCTGCCGACCGCTTCATCAGGTAAACGGCTGCATTATTCTGACCAAGGCCTCTTTTAGCATGCGCAAGATTGGCCATGGCGAGAAGTGTCTGAGGATGGTTTTCGCCCAGCGCTCTGGAGCAGTTTGCCACCACCTTAGAACCTAGATCACCAGATTCTTTCCACCGTCTCTGCCGCAGGAGCGTGACAGCGAGGCCCGACATGACTGTAAGCGTGTCAGGATGTCCTTCGCCGAGAACACTTGTCATCTTCTCAACAACCTCGAACATCATCTTTTCCGCTTCCACCAGCTTCCCTTGCTCCACACGTGTAACCGCCAGGTCGGCCATATGCCTGAGGGTCTTCAGGTGATCTCTCCCATAGATCTTCTCCGATCTCTCTAGGATCTCGATCTGTAGCTCTTCAGCTTGCTTTGACTTTCCTTGCCGAGTGTATGACATGCCCAGTTTTCTCATCATCCACAGCGTCTGGTCGTTGTCATCTCCATATAAGTCCTTGGTTGCCTGTACTGCTTCAAGGTGCAGGCTTTCCGACTCTGGATACTTTCCCTGCCACGTGTAGATATCTGCCAGAGCACCCATGCTGTTGATTGTATCCGGGTCACCTCGACCAAACAGCCTCTCCTGAGTTTCAAACGCCTCGGTTTGTAGCTCTTGTGCCCTGCTTAACTTCCCCATTCTTAGGTACGCATTCGCCAGTGTCGTCATACTAGAGAGGGTATCGCGGTCGTGGTTTCCTAGGCTTGCCTTTCTTGTCTCCAGAATAGCCGTCTGCTGCTGCGCTGCCTCCTCCCAGCGCCCTTCACTCATCAGTATACTTGTCAGCTGATGTCTATTAGTCAATGTCATAGGGTGTCTAGGACCTAGCTCTGCTTCCAGCAGCTGGAGCACCTTCGAGTTGAGCACTTTAGCTTCCTCATTGAGATCCAGGTCCAAGTAACATTGAGCAAGATGCGACATAAGAGCGAGCGTCCGCAAATCCTTCTCTCCAAACGTTTCTTCCATGACATCTGCTGCTTTAACGTAGAGCCGCACGGCCTCTTTCGTTCTGCCTTCTTGGTTCCAGACATCGCCTATCGACGCCCAAAGTCGCATCATTTGTCTTTCCGTTCGGAAAGAAGGCTGACCTGTCAAAACCGTGTTGCTGGGCGGGAGATGCACCGGCACATACCGGCGGAACCGTACATGATCTACCTCGTTCACTTTGTCGCAGATTGAACACAAGAAGACCATGTGCCACTGCCAATGCCCAGGCGACAGTTCCTGCCGAGCCCGTTTTTGCACAAGGCTGTGCATGGTGACTCCTTTCCAAGGCGTGTTGATAGGTTTGACAAGACCATAGCGCACTAAGCAAGCGATAGTGTCTCGGTACAAGAAGGTAACCCACTCGTCGTTGCAATCTCTCTCGAGCAGCTTCCCCAACCACGATGGAACGCTGGCTCCGAGACGATAACACGCTTCGTCTAAACCAAGACTAGCCAGCCGGAAAAGCTCATCTTGCACATTTGCCCGGTCGAATAGTGTCAAAAAAGCCAGCAGTTGGACCGGATAGATATCCGACTGGCTTTCTTCTTCGGCTCTGAGTGAAGAGAGACTGGTCTCCCACGCTGTCCACGCCGTTTTCTTGTACGGGGTCGCGTTCGCGTACTCTGTGTCATGGAGCAGCCTCTCCTGGTTGTGTTGGTAGTCTTCAAGGTACTGCTTCAATGCAGTCGTGAGATCTCCCCAATTCTCGGCATCGACTGAAATCCGGGCTCCAGCCAAGTCCAGTGGAAGTGCGAGCCGGTCGAGGCCCTCCGTGATTTTCTCAACTAGGTCCCAATAGCAGTCTTCCCGGATAATCGGTTCACCAAGATGGTTAGACATAAGGTGTACAGCTTCATCCAGTCGCATAGAATCCACTTTGATTGTTGGGGTGCGTCCGCCCAACAGTCGTGACGCTTGACCGTCTTGGCTGGTCAGCAATACCGTGCCAGCCTTGCCTCTTGGAACAATGCTGCTGATATCCCAGGAGAGGTCGTCTGCGTTGTCGATCACCGTCAGCCATTTTCTGTCTTCAGCCCTGACGCGTAACAAGGTCAACACTGCTTGTACGCAAGGGACATCCTGCAAAGGCCTGTCGTCTGAGGAAGGTTCAACCGGTAGACCCAGAGCACGACAGCACCGTTCGAAACTCGCTCGCGCAGTCTCTTTATCTCTCGCGTCGATCCAGAGGACAGTGTCATATTCCGCTTCGTGTTCCTCGATATAGTGCAGCACCAGCTGCGTCTTCCCAGTACCACCGAGACCTATCACTGCGACCGCGCGTGACGACTGAGTCCTATTTTGTCGTGCCAGCTTTTCATCCAGCTCTTTCGACAAGTCAGGCCGATGGGCATAAGTCGACACAGTCCCAAAGGGCACCGACACACATCGGCCAGGGCGCGCTTGTGGAGCACCTTCGTTGCTACCAAGAAGTGGAGTCAGCCACGAAGATCACACCCATACGGGCGAATCCGAAAGTTTACATGTAGATATTCTGAGTCCCGTTGACAGTCTGACCCGGCAGATTTCGAGCTTCGAAGCTATCTGTGCGCACACTCAGCTTCGTATCGTCAATTCGAGGCGGATGCCATACTAATGTTGTGGCCAAAGTGGGCTCGACTGTTGTCCTGCATGGAAATGCCTTCGTAGCTTGAGCTTCCGCTGGCCATCTTCAAGCATCTGCGCTAGTTCTCAGAACAGGCTGGCAGCAC